>Ga0233438_10000065_pt1 | contig 139371 bp, 127 predicted proteins | sample SI_123_September_FD_182720 | JGI IMG/M metagenome (GOLD analysis project Ga0233438, IMG submission 182720) | Seawater microbial communities from Saanich Inlet, British Columbia, Canada - SI_123_September2016_10_MG | ecosystem: Environmental > Aquatic > Marine > Inlet | place: Canada: British... | reverse complement strand
AAATCATAGGAATGATTGCCATATCCATTACAGCAGCTCTAAGCGCAGCATGCACTTCGTCTTCTGTAATTGAATCTTCATCTTCCATGAATTTTTCTAACAAATCCTCATCATAAGAAGCAACTTCTTCGATAAGTAATGCTCTGTATTTCGCAGCTTCTTCTTTAAGATTTTCAGGGATTTCGATTACATCAAAAGTAGCTCCCATATTTTCGTCATGCCATACGATAGCGCGATTCTTAACAAGATCTACAATTCCTTTAAAATCCTCTTCATCACCAATATTTAAAACAATTGGGACTGCATTAGAGCCCAACATTTCTTTTACTTGGTTACAAACCATCATAAAATCAGATCCTTGACGGTCCATTTTATTGACAAATCCAATACGAGGTACTTTATAATTATCGGCTAACCTCCAATTAGTTTCAGACTGAGGCTCAACACCATCAACCGCACTAAATAAGAACACCAAACCATCAAGCACACGTAATGAACGATTTACTTCCACAGTAAAATCTACGTGACCAGGCGTGTCAATTATATTAAAGTGATATCCCTTTGAATCTGCAGATGGTTTACCATCTGCACTTGGAAATTGCCAAGTACAAGTAGTGGCAGCTGAAGTAATTGTAATACCTCTTTCCTGCTCTTGTGCCATCCAGTCCATAGTAGCAGCACCATCATGTACTTCTCCTATTTTATGACTAACTCCCGTGTAATACAATACACGCTCTGTTGTAGTGGTTTTACCCGCATCAATATGCGCAGCAATTCCTATATTTCTTGTATATTTTAAATCTCTTTGTGCCATTTCCTAGAATCTGAAGTGTGAAAATGCTTTATTCGCATCTGCCATTTTGTGGGTATCTACACGTTTTTTTACAGCCGCTCCTTCTTCTTTAGCAGCAGCTAAAATCTCTGCAGCTAATTTTTGAGCCATTGATTTCTCGTTTCTTTTTCTAGCAAACAAAATCAACCATTTCATTGCTGTTGAAACTTTTCTGTCTGGTCGTATTTGTCTTGGAATTTGGAAAGTTGCCCCTCCAATTCTACGACTTCGTACCTCTACATGAGGCATTACATTAGACAATGCGTCTTTCCACAATTCTAATGCAGTTTTTTCTTCATCTTGATTTTTTTCATCTACAATTGCGATTGCATCGTAAAATACTTTGAAAGCCACCGATTTTTTTCCATCCCACATTAAATTATTAACAAAACGAGTTACTAACTGGTCGTTAAACTTTGAATCTGGTAAAAGCGGTCTTTTTTTGGCTGCTCTTTTTCTCATGTCTTCTCTTTAAAATTTTTTAAATTTTACTTTTTAGGGCGTTTTGCACCGTATTTAGATCTTCGTTGCGTTCTACCTTCTACACCTGCTGTGTCTAAGGCACCACGAACGATATGATATCTAACTCCTGGCAAATCTTTTACCCTTCCACCTCTAACCAATACTATCGAGTGCTCTTGTAGATTGTGACCCTCTCCTGGGATGTACGCATTTACTTCCTTACCATTTGTTAACCTTACCCTTGCAACTTTACGCATTGCTGAATTTGGCTTTTTTGGCGTAGTCGTATATACACGTGTACAAACCCCTCTTCTTTGAGGACACGAATCTAAAGCAGCCGATTTACTCTTCTTGGTTATTTTGGCTCTTCCTTTTCGTACTAATTGTGAAATTGTTGGCATATAAACTTTTTATATAATAAAACACCCTTTTTTAAGGGTTTGCAAATGTAGAAATTATTTTACGTATAAACAACACTGATAAAATATTTTTTTAGAGTATTAAAATTTAAAAAAATGTAGATATCATATCAACTATTAAATTAAATTTGAATTGCTTTCGTATTTAACTAATAGATAAATTTTGTAAATCAAAAAAATAAGTGCTAAAAAGTATATGATTTGCCACAAAGACACGTTAGATTTACACCATCAATTAATTAATCAGTGAGACAAATACTTTGTTTTTTTTTATACCTTAATATATATACTTCTTTTTTTTCAGTATTGAAGGCACAGAAACTTCATCTAACAATTAAGGCGAATGATTTATCTTCTCAAGGGTTGATAGATTCCATAAATCGTCAAAAAAAATTCAAAAACTACCAATCTCTAAAAAACGAGGTATTCCACATTGCTCAAACCCTTGAAAAAATAGGTTATCTCGAAAATGAATTAAAAAAAATTGAAAAAATCAATGATAGCATCTACCTGGCAGATTACTATGTCGGACCGAAATATAACTATATAAAAATATTTTATTCTCCAGATGATTTTTCAAAAAAAGAATTGTTGCGTTATTCTGATAGAATTACGGAATCGCACTTTATAGTTTCATTTAAAAAATTAGAAGCAACGCTATATGGCTTAAATCAAGATAAAACAAAAAACGGAAATACTTTTGCAAGAGTAAGCCTCAAAAACATTAAATCTTTCGATTCAAATATTCTAACAGCTGAGATCTGTTTATTGAACGGTTCCAAAAGGACCATTGATCAAATTATCATCAAAGGGTATGATAAATTTCCGAAATCATTTATCAAATACTATGCAGGAATCAAGAAAGGAATGAACCTAAACAACTCGGTATTGACTGAAAAAAACAACGCCTTAAACTCTTTAGGATTCGTTAATTCTAAAAAACCTCCTGAAATACTTTTTAAAAAAGATTCGACAACTGTTTACTTATATCTGACTAAACAAAAAAACAATAATTTTGATGGTATTTTAGGCTTTTCAACAGGAGAAGAAAATCAAGGCCTTACCTTAAATGGGTATTTAAATTTAGAACTAAATAACAACTTAAATTATGGGGAGCAATTTTTACTAAATTATAAAGCTGACGGAAATGACCAACAAAAACTTAGGGTGAAGTTAACGCTTCCTTACCTTTTTAAATCACCCTTCGGAATTGAAACAGAATTGAATATTTTTAGAAGAGATAGCACCTTCCTTACTTCAAATCAATTTTTAAAAGCTAATTATCAAATCAATCCGAAATCGAAAGCACATCTTGGTTACACAAGTTATCAATCAAGCAATTTAAGAAATGAAAGCATTACAACTCTTTTTGTTGAAGATTATAAGTCAAATTATTTACTAACAGGGTACTCCTTCGTCAAAAACCAAGATAATAATTTATTTCCCATCAAATCAACACTGCAAATAAACTTTGAAATTGGAACCAAGAACTACAGTTCTGTAGAAGAATCTCAGCTAAGAGCAGAGGCTCTTTTCTTTTTTATCTTTAATCTTAATTTAAAAAATTCAATTTTAGTAAAAAATAATTCCAAATTATTGTCGAGCGATACCTACTTAACCAATGAACTCTATCAATTCGGGGGCATTAACAGTATAAGAGGGTTTAGCGAAAATAGTATCGACGCATCTTTTTATTCGGTACTAAACACTGAATATAGATATCAATTTAACAATACCATGTACCTCCACAGTATTATTGATCTTGCCTATTTTGAAAACCAAAATATCAATCTAAAAGAAAAACTATATAGTTTTGGATTCGGTATTGGCTTAAAAACATCTCCAGGAATCCTAAAATTTAGTATTGCAAATGGAATCACTGAAAATCAAGATTTTAATTTTTCCAACACAAAATTTCATATTAGCATTAGGTCTGAATTTTAACAAAAATACAAGAATAGTAGTAGATTCCCGTTAAATAAATCCAAAATTTAAGTTTAAAAAGTTGTGTATTTAACTTTTTATTGTGACTTTTGCTTTTGATTAATTCAAATAAATCATAAAAATGAGAACAAAGTTTAGTGGAATTTTGACGCTTTTACTAGCGTTTGTAGTGCAACTTACGTTCGCACAGGAAAAAACAATCTCCGGTACAGTATCCGATAATAGCGGACTACCATTACCTGGAGTTAATATTATTGTAAAAGGGACAAGCAACGGAACACAATCTGACTTTGACGGTAACTATACTGTTAATGCGAATGTGGGACAGTCTTTAGTTTTTAGTTATGTAGGGTTTAATTCTGCTGAAAGAGCTGTTACAGCAGCAACTAGCAACATTAGTCTACAACTAACCGAAGATGCTGCAGTTTTAGAGGAAGTGGTAGTAACCGCTTTAGGTATTAAAAAGGAAAAGAAGGCATTAGGATATGCCGTATCTTCCATAAAAGAAGAATCGATCAAAGATAATCCAGAAACGGATTTAACTCGTGTTCTCCAAGGTAAGACAGCAGGTATTGAGATTACAACTCAAAACGGTATCTCTGGTTCTGCCAACAAAGTAATTATTAGAGGTATGAACTCATTCTCTGGGAACAACAATGCATTGTATGTTATTGATGGTGTTCCTTACAGTAATGATACCAATGCTTCTGGTGACTTTGTTGATGGTAACTCTGGATCGAGTAGATCTTTTGATATCGATCCAAATAACATTGAGAATATTGATATTCTTAAAGGTTTAGCTGCAACAACTCTATACGGTACGGACGGTAGAAACGGTGTAATTTTAATTACCACTAAAACAGGTAGTACTAAAAATATAACTGCTAAACAAGAAGTTAATATATCAACTTCCTACTTTTTTAATGAAGTAGCTTCATTACCAGACTACCAAGATCAATATGGTGGTGGTTTTGACCAAGCCTTTGGCTGGTTTTACAGTAACTGGGGACCAGGATTTTATCAAGAAGGCCTTGGAGGCTGGGGAAGTGATGCTGCTTTTGATGAAAACGGCACATTGGCTCACCCATACTCAACTTCTGCATTTCTTGGAGCTAACTATCCAGACTACCAAGCTCTTTACGAGGGTGCAAGATACGACTGGAAACCAAGAAATAGTGTTGAACAATTTTTCAAGACGGGTGGTGTAGCTAGTATATCTGCTAACTTTAAAGGTAGAAGCGAAGACAATAGATTTAATTATGGAATGGCCTTTGGACAAGTTGAAGATGAAGGATTTACTCCAGGAAATAAGGTTACTAGAACTAACTTAACAGTATCTGGTGGTGGTAAACTTACCAACAAGTTAAATGTTAGAGGTTCGATGACCTATACCAAAACAAATTTCAAAACACCTCCGGTAGCAGCTAGTTTCGGAAGTAGTACCTTTGGTAGTGGATCTTCTATTTTTGGAGATTTATATTATACTCCTAGAAGTATTGATTTTTATGAGTTACCTTATTCTGCTCCAGACGGAAGTAGTATCTACTATAGAGATGACAATGCGATACAGCATCCGCTTTGGACAATTCAAAATGCTAAATTCTCTCAAAATGTAAATCGTGTGAATGGTTTTGCATCTTTGGACTATAACTTTAATGACAACATTAACCTAAGGTATCAGGGAAGTATTGACACGTATTCAGAAAATAATGTAAACAAACAAAATAGAGGTGGACGAACAGGAGACCTTGTAACAGATTCAGGTTTTTATAGTACTTGGAACAACACCAATTTAATCTCGGATCACAACTTAGTTTTAAGTGGTAATAATTATTCATTTTTAAATGATAATTTAGGGTTTAACTTTATGGCCGGTGCCACTTCAAGAAACAGAAAGTTTGACAGAATAGGTATCGACAGTTTTGGTCAGCAAGTTTTTGATTTTTTCAATCACGAAGGTTTTACTGATTACGGTTACATAGAATATCACGAAGAGAGAAACATTGTAGGTCTTTATGGCCAGTTATCTTTTGATGTTAATAACTGGGTTTTCTTAAACTTATCAGGAAGACAAGACTGGGTGTCTAACACCTCCAAAAACAATACGTTATTTTACCCTTCAGCGAGTATGTCATTTATACCGACATCCGCATTTAAAGGGATGAAATCTGATAATGGAGTTAACTACATGAAATTACGAGTTGGTTACGGTACTTCTGCGAACTTTTCCACAGGATACCCAACTGCTACTGGCTTAAGTCTAAACACCCAAGGTTGGTTAGACGAAACGAGTAATTCAACAAATTCTTTCGTAGGGAATCCAAATATCAAGCCTGAGCTATTTTCTGAGATTGAGTATGGAATTGAGATGAAGCTATTTAGCAGATTAAATCTTGACTTTACTTATTTTACGAGAACAACCAAAGATTTGATTATTGACAACAATCCTATACCTCTTAGTACTGGTGCAGGATTTACAAGTACCAATGTAGGTGAGATTGAATCTTGGGGTATTGAAGCAGAGTTAGGACTTGATATTATAAAGAGATCTGAAGGATTCAACTGGAATGTTAATGTTAACTTCTTTGCGAACGAGAGTGAAGTTACAGATATAGGCGATAATGACATTTTAATATATGCAGGTTTTACCAATTTAGGTAACGGTGCTCGAGTAGGATATCCACTAGGTTCTATGTTTGGATCTCGTATTGCTAGAGATGAAGACGGAAATTTATTAGTAGATGGTGTTGGTAATTATCTTGCAGATCAAGTGGATGAAGATGGTGTTTTACCATTTATTGGAGATCCAAATCCTGATTTTGTAATGAACTACACGAATACTTTTGAATATAAAGGGTTTTCACTTGGATTTGCTATTAACCATACCTCGGGTGGTGATATTTATTCAACAACAACAGCTACTTTAATGGGTAGAGGTTTAACAACGGATACTGAAAACAGATTAAGTACATACATTTTACCGGGTGTGAATATCAATACTGGATTACCCAATGATATTCAAATCAACAACTCAAATTTCTATTTTGATAACGGATTTGCTTCACCAGCAGACGAATTATCTGTTTATGATGGATCTGTAGTTAGGCTAAGAGAAGTTAATATTGCATATTCTTTACCATCAAAACTTTTAAATAAAACACCTTTTGGGAAAGTAACTATAAAAGCTAGTGCTTTTAATATGTGGTACAATGCTTATAACACTCCTGATGGAGTCAACTTTGACCCTAACACAACTGGTCTTGGTGCTGGTAACGGTCAAGGATTTGAGTTCCTAACAGGACCAAGTAGTAAAAGATATGGTATGAGCGTTAACCTATCATTTTAATAATATAAACAAGAATAAAAATGAAAAAAATAAATAAAATTTCAATATTATTAATTCTACTTCTTGGATTGACTTTCACTTCTTGTGAAACTACAGATTTAGATTTAGTAAATGATCCAAATCAAGTTACTGTTGTAAATGGTGACTTAGAAAGATACATGACTGCCATTCAAGTAGACTTTAAAAGTTTTGCAAATGCAATGGGTGGAAATGGAGCTGCATTGGTAAGAATTGGTCAAATGGGATCTGTTAATTATGTAAATGCATTCTCACCAGCCAGCACCAATTTTGAATGGAGATTGGCATATTCTAATATGTTTTCTGATATGAAGAATGCTGAAGAATTGGCTAATGCAGTTGGAGGAAGAAATAAACACATTGGTGTAATGAAAGTTTTAAAAGCTTATACTTTAATGAGCCTAGTGGACTACTTTGGAGATGTCCCTTTTTCTGAAGCAACTAATTTAGCAGATTTCCCTCAACCTAACGCTGATGATGATGCTACTGTTTATGCAGCTGCAATTAGCATGCTAGACGAAGCTATAACCTTATTACAAGACGATGAGAGTATTAGCATAGGAGTTGATTATTACTATAACAACAACTTTGACAAGTGGGTGAAACTTGCAAATACATTAAAAATGAATGCCTACCTTAACACAAGATTAGTGGACGGTGATGCAATAAATAAACTTAATGCAATTGCAAATTCTGGTAATTTTATAGCATCGACTGCTGATGATTTCCAATTTAGATATGATGTTGTTGTAAACAATCAAATTGATTCAAGACATCCTGGTTACCAATCAGATTATACCGCTGGAGGTGTAACAGGTTACCAGTCTAACTGGATGATGAATGAAATGCTACAAGATGGTGATCCAAGAATACGATATTACTACTACAGACAAAATGATTGTACTCCTAACAGTATAGGTGAAGACGGCGTAGCTTGTCCTCCTAATCCAGAAGCATTATTTTGTTCTACTCAAGCTAAACCTGTTCATTACCCAGGAAGTATGGTGTTTTGTAGTGTTGAAGATGGTTACTGGGGAAGAGATCATGGATTTGGCGGAGGTATTCCACCAGATACATTCTTAAGAACTGCACGTGGAGTTTACCCAGTTGGTGGTAACTATGATGATAGCCGATTTGCATCGGTTGGCCTTGAACAAGGTGGTGGCGGAGCAGGAATAACGCCTATCTGGCTAGCCTCTTGGTCTCACTTTATGTTAGCGGAAGTTGCTTTAGTTTCAGGTGGTGCTGCAAGTGGTTACCTTCAAGATGCTATGCAAATTTCTATCGATAAAGTTATGGGCTTTGGATCTCTTGATGGAGATGCAGATCTATCAACTACTGATGATGGAGGAACGGTACCTACATCTGGTACGGTAAGTGATTATATCTCTGCAAAAGTTACTGAGTTCAGTAACGGAGATATGGCTACTAAGTGGAACATATTAGGTTTACAAAGTTTTGTAGCTCATTTCGGGAATGGATCCGACTCCTACAACTTTTACAGAAGAACAGGTTACCCAACAACGTTACAGTTTACGGTTGAGCCTACTCCTGGAAATTTTGTAAGATCATTTTTCTACCCTGCTGATGAAGCAACACCAAACCCAAATATTACTCAAAAACCTAATGTAGATGGTCAAGTGTTTTGGGACAACAATCCTTCATCACCTGGATTTCCATCAGCTAATTAATATAAAAACAAATAATTATGAAAAACATATTTAAATCAATATTAGTAGCAATTGTAGTCCTTGGAAGTTTTACTTCTTGTGAGGAAAGCGATTTAGCAATAGACACACTATACAACGAAGTTGATACTACTGGAGCAGCATTAAGAATGTTAGCTTATCCAGATGATTTGGTAAATGTTTCAGGAGGTAATTTTTCCAACTGTATGTGTTATACTATGGAGGTACAAGAAGGACAGGGAACACCTACGCCTGATTTTAAAGAAGTTAGAGTTTACTTTTCATCTTACAACGATCAAGACACTGAATTACCAACGACAGATGCCGATGGTAACGAGTTTTCAGAGGTTTTATACCAGACGATTACCAATGCAGAATTTGATCAGTTAAGTGCAGTAAACAATCTACCAATGTACGAATTGAGTATTCCAATGGAAGAGTTAATAACTGCGTTCCCTGGAGCACAATTTACTGTTCCTTCGTTTATCGTGACCCGTTTTGAGTTAGAGATGAATGATGGTAGAGTTTGGTCGGTAAATAATGCAGGAGCTACTATGAGTGGACCATACTTTGAGTCTGCTTTCGCAAGAAAAACTATATTTCTTAATATTTAATGTAGTTTAAATAATTTTAAAAAAGCCTAGTTTCTTTCAGGAATTAGGCTTTTTTTTTAGTTAAATTTTTAAAAAAAACACAAATTACAACGAATAGTAAAATAATATTTTTATATATTTGTGTTTCATTAACTTTTTTAAAAAACATTATCATGAAAAAAAATTATTTTTTAGTAGCGTTATTATCATTTGTTATGGTAACAATGAACGCTCAATTTACTGACGACATGGAATCATACACTGACGGTGCTCCAATTTTTGAAAATTGGTGGACTGATTGGGGATGTGGTGGTGGAGCAGGATGTGCTATTATGTCATCTTCTGCACAAGCTAACGACGGATCTCTTTCTGGTTTAATCCCAAGTGATGGATCAACTGATGCTGTATTAGATTTAGGAAACAAAATATTCGGACAGTGGGCTTTAGAGTTCATGATGTACGTACCAGCAGGTAAAACAGGATATTTCAACTTACAAGGTACAGTGCCAATTGGTTCTGGAGAATGGGTTGTAGGAAACATCTTCTTTAATCAAGATGGAGCAAACCCAGGTGGTGGATCAATTGATGATTCAGCAGTAGGATTAGTAGAATTTACATACCCTGAGGGAGAGTGGTTTTCTGTTGTAATGAATGTTGATATTTCTTTAGGAATTGGTGCTGCGACATGGCAATTTGCTGTTGCTGGAACTGATGTACTTCCTGCAGGAACTCCATTCACAAGTTCTGATGGAACAACTGCAAGTTCTTTAGGTGGAATTGATTTCTTTTCAATTGATGGAAACAATGAGTACTACATTGATACAGTAAATTATGTTGAAGGTTTCTTAGGAACTGATAGTTTTGACTCAAAAGGATTTAGATCTGCAATGAGCAATGGAACATTAACATTAAGAGCTCAAGAAAACATTAATTCTGTTGCAATTTACAACATGTTAGGACAGCAAGTATACAATGCTAACGTTAATTCAATGAATTCAACTGTTAACATGTCTAACTTAGCAAATGGAACTTACATTGTAAAAGTTAACATCAACGGTGTTGAAGGATCTGTAAAAGTTATTAAGTAATAACGTATAGATTTACAAATCTTAAAAAAGACTGTCTGAAAAGACAGTCTTTTTTTATACCTAAAATCTAATTATGAAAAATAAAGAGAATACTATTTTTGGAATACACCCTATTCTGGAAGCTTTGAACTCAGAGCTAGTAATTGACAAGTTATTTATACAAAAAGAATCTAGTAATCCAAAAATACAAGAAATTGAAACTATTTGTGAGACGAGTGATGTTACAATTAATTATGTCCCTATAGAAAAACTAAATCGATTGACTAAGGGAAATCACCAGGGTGTTGTTGCTATCACCTCTCCCATTCCATTTCATTCTTTAGAAGGTCTAATAGAAAAAATAATTCAAGAAAAAGAAACCCCTCTATTTTTAATTTTAGACCAACTAAGCGATGTTAGAAATTTTGGCGCTATTATCAGGACTGCAGAATGTACAGGAGTTGATGCTATAATTATCCAAAAAAAGGGTGGAGCACCCGTAACTGGCGACACAATAAAAACCTCAGCTGGTGCAATTTTTAAAATTCCTATTTGTAAAGTAGATCATATTAAAGATGCTATTTTTTATCTTAAAGCTAGTGATATCATTACTATTGCAGCTACAGAAAAAACCAACGAAACTATCTATGATTTAAGTTTAAATAAACCTTTAGCCATTATTATGGGATCTGAAGGTAAAGGAGTTTCAAAATCTGTTTTAAATATTGTAGATTATAAAGCAGCGTTACCTTTATTGGGAGAAATAAACTCCCTTAATGTTTCTGTTGCATGCGGCGCTTTACTTTACGAAGTTGTTAGACAAAAAAATCTATAAATCATCCTCTTTTTTTAGTTTCTTTTTTTTTAAAACATAATTGATGGTAGGAGTAGTTTGTGCTTCATCTATAGCATCAGCTTTGGTATCTATAAAATTACCATCCTCATCAAAATTTCTCATAAAAGGATCGTTACTTGGATCGTAATCTTCTTTTTGCCAAGCATATTTTTTTTTCGGAAGCGTTTGTTTGTTAAAAATAAATGCAAATACAACACCTACCATAAAGCCAGATAAATGACCTTCCCATGAAATTTTAGGATCTGTTGGGAATATATACCAAATAAAACTTCCATATAAAAATATAACTCCAAAAGACAGGGCTGTTAACTGGTATTGTTTAGAGATGATTCCTCTAAACATTAAAAAGGCTGTTAGCATATAGATGACTCCGCTTGCTCCTATGTGAAGTGAGGGCCTGCCAATTAACCAGGTTAAAAAACCTGTAAGCAATAAGCCGTAGATTAACACTTTCCATCTAATCGATCTATAAAAATAGAACAAAGCAGCACTCAATACTAACAGAGGTATCGAATTATTAAATAAATGCTTGGTATCACCATGAATAAATGGACTAAAAAGAATCCCTCGTAAGCCTTCAAATTTTCTAGGGTAAATTCCTAAATAGTTAAAGTTAAAGTTAAATCTAGATTCTATCCAAAAAACTACAACTATTGATAGTAATATTAATAGAGGATACAACAAAACCTCATTGGAATAATACAATTCATTTTTACGATTCATAGTTAATTAACTTCAAAAAACAAACCTAAATAAAAATTCGGTTAAATTGTCAGTTATCGCATTTGAATAAAATTGTATTTTTACAACTATGAGTATTCCTTTAGCAGAACGAATTAGGCCAAAAAAATTAGATGATTATCTTAGTCAGAAACACCTAGTAGGTAAAAATGGAACCCTTAAGGCACAGTTAAGTACAAACATGCTTTCATCGATGATATTTTGGGGCCCTCCTGGTACTGGAAAAACTACCTTAGCTACGATTCTAGCAGAAGAATCTAACAGGCCTTTTTATGCATTAAGTGCAATTGATAGTGGAGTAGCTGCCATTAGAGAGGTAATAGAAAAAGCAAAAAAAAGCACTACGCTTTTCTCCACTAAAAACCCGATACTATTTATTGATGAAATACATCGATTCAGTAAATCTCAACAAGATTCCCTATTAAAAGCAGTGGAAAAAGGTTGGATCACTTTATTTGGAGCTACTACTGAAAACCCAAGTTTTGAAGTAATTCCCGCACTCCTTTCGCGGTGCCAAGTTTATACCCTTAATCCTTTTACAAAAAAAGATTTAGAGCAGCTTTTAAGCCGTGCAATAGCCCAAGATGAGTTCTTGTCTAAAAAAAGAATAAAACTAAAGGAAACAGCAGCTCTCATGCGTTTATCAGGAGGAGACGCCAGAAAACTTTTAAACATACTTGAGTTGGTCGTTCTTTCAGAAAGCTCGGATACAGTTATGCTAACTAATGATATGGTTTTGGATAAAGTACAAAACAATACCGTTTTATATGATAAAACTGGCGAACAACACTATGATCTTACATCTGCGTTTATTAAATCTATTAGAGGAAGTGACCCAAATGCAGCAGTATACTGGCTAGCAAGGATGGTCGAGGGTGGCGAAGATTTAAAATTTATTGCCAGAAGATTAATTATATTAGCTTCTGAAGATATTGGGAATGCAAATCCAACTGCATTGGTGCTTGCTAATTCAACTTTTCAAGCTGTCACGACTGTTGGTTATCCAGAAGCTCGTATTGTACTAAGTCAATGTGTAGTTTACCTCGCTGCATCTCCAAAAAGTAACGCATCGTATATGGCCATCAAAGAAGCGCAACAATTAGTAAAACAAACTGGAAACCTAGCCGTTCCTTTGGCCATTAGGAATGCACCTACCAAGTTGATGCAAGAGTTAGGGTATGGAAAACAATACCAGTATGCACACGATTTCGATGGTAATTTTGTAAAACAAGAATTTTTACCTGAACAACTTAAAGGTCAAAAAATTTATACGCCAGGCAACAATAAGAAAGAAAATGAATTTAGAACCTATCTCAAGAATCTTTGGAAGGATAAGTATGATTATTAATTTTGATATTTGTAAGTTACTTTATGAGTACCCTCCCCGATTATCAAATTATTAAATTCATCAAATTCTGCTTTTAATTTATTTTGTTGAGAATCATAAAAAATGATTGAAACGTCTTTGATTGTTATTTTTCCTTTTAATAACAAATCGTTGTTTGCTCCAGTTTTTTCTAGGTATAGTGAATATCCTGTAGCTGTTTTTCTCAACAAGAAATTTTGACTTGAATAGGTATAGCTGGTATAGGTTGAGTTTGGGAAATTAGCCGTCGTAAGCGAATACATTGGCGGATCGCTTGCGGTTATTTTTAACGAAGTCTGCAGATTATTTTCTAGTTCTTTTTGCTGAATGTCCATAGCTATAAACTCTTCAAAAGCATCTCTCATGGATTCGTAGTAAGCCTCCTTATAGTCTTTAATCTTACTTTTACCAAATTTAGTTCTGTAAACTTCATTTCCGTGACAATCCCTCAATACAAGTTGAATTTTTGTGATAATAAAACCCGGAGTCCCCTCTGCATCAACCCATAAACCTTCACATCGCTTAACATTCTCAGGTACCTCAGCGTTAAAAAAAGCATGAAAGCCATATTTGTTGAATAAAAATTTTGTGAGGGAGTTCAATTGATATTTATCTTTTTCAGTTTGAAATTCAAACTGTTCTGAAATCACCACGTACGAATAATCATTTAACGATTTTTGAGAAAAACTATGTAGGTTGATTCCCAAACAAAAAAACACCACTAAAAAAAAATTACTAATTTTCATCAATTATTATATTTAATCCTAGCTGTAAAGATACACTTTTTGCCTTAGCAATATTGCCATACCATTGAAGGTTGTTAGCAACAACATAAAAGTTGACCATTTTGATATTGGTCACCAATCCCAGACCAAAATTAGTATACGAATAGGAATCTACGGTGTACGTTGTCTTAAGTGTTAAATAATCTGATATTTTTCGATAATAAAATAAAGTAGTGGCAAATTGAGGCCCTTTTGGTCTAAATACATTGAACATTTGAACCCCAATCGATTGGTTGTATCGTTGATCTTCTCCTGTGTCTAAACAATTACAAACATCGTTAGCACCTACTGTTTTTCCAAAATTATATTTTAGCGAAGCATACGTTTTTAAAGGTCTCATTTGAGAGTATGTATTATAGGTGGTATCAATAGGGAAAGTGTCTTCAATTTCATCAATTAAATCTCCATAATATGGAGGTGCAGATTCATCGCTTCCAAGAGGCGGGAATAATAATTCGATTCCTTCAAAAGTATAATCTCCTTTTGTGCTATAACTTTGAACATCTTTTGTATGAAAAATGGTTCCTAGATCAATAAAACTAGCACTTGCAGTCCATTTTTCATTGATTTCATAGGTGGCTCCAAAATCGATTCCTAATCCTAAATTCCCGCCAAAAAAAGCCCTGTTTGAAATTTTATTTGTTATTTGGCTGGAATCCTCTAAATCAATTAATGGAGCAATACCAGAGGTATTTAAACTTAAATTTATATTCGTAGCAATATGCTCATATATATTATTTCCAGATTCACTAATTCTTGTTTCAAAAGTTCCTGAATTATCAGTACTACTAAAACTAAGTAGACTTGAATAAATTTTTGCTCTAGCACCTATGGTTAATTTTTTATTCCATCTTTTAGTAGCGCCTAAATGATACACCACTAAAAGATCCCCCCTTGTATTGATTTCTCCTAGGTCAAATGCTTTTCCTATATCGTTTGCATTTCCTTCCCAAGCCAACACAGCAAGATCTTTAGGAAAATATAATACCATATCAAACTCTTGGTATATCCCACCAGAAAAATAAAATTCTTTTCTGTTTTTCCAACCAAAATTTAAAACTTCTAACTGTTGGGTTGCTGTAAAAAAATCACGGTCGTCCAATTCGAATATTTTATTTCTAATTCGAGTATTGATATCGATACTGGATGTTTGGAATATATCGTAAGCAGAAACTCCGGAAGAGCCTCCATTAAAATGAAAATGAGACATTAATGGAATTCCAAAATGAAACTTGTTAACAATTCTAGTTCCAGGATTTAGCATTAATGATTGAGGTGTTTCGTCTAACCCATAGAGCACCTCTTTATTTTGTGAAAAAAGTAAGAAGCCACAGAAGAAAAAAACACAAGAGAAAAGGTATTTCATTGTTCTAGTCTTATATAGTAGGTAGCTTTTGATTGTAAATCCAAATTTCCATCAAACGTATTTAGGGAGGAATTTGCAATGGTATTTACCACCACTTTGGTAGCCGAAGTTAAATTGACAAGATCATTATTTTCAATAATCTCAGTAAATTCAGTAATTACGGGATTAACAGTATTGCCATCTTGAATCGGTATAGACACTTCATATTGAATTTCATTAGCATCGTTTAAAAACTGATATTCAGTTATCAAAGAAATTGGGAAACTATTGGTGTTTTTAAAATAAAAATCTGCTCGAATAATTGCCTCTGTAGCTACTTCACTATTTAAAAAATCATAATTGGTCGTATCCGATACTATTAAATTATTGGCATCTATATCTGTAAAATTTTGAGAATTAATATTAAAAAAAATAAAATCAAGTTCCACAAGGGGGGTCAATTCTATGGCATCGGTTTGATTAAAGTCGGTATCTTTTACACAAGCATTGAATAAGAATAAAACACTAGTGACCAAGAATAATAAGCATATATTCTTTTTCATGGATAGAATTTTAGTATACAACGTAAATATAAAACTCTTTATTACAAATAGTTCTTTATTTCCAGAAGTGAATCTATGGCCTTTATTTTTTGCGAAATGCTTTCATTCCGATAATTATAAAAAATAGTTTGCATTCCAATATTTTTTGCTCCTAATATATCTGCCTCGAGAGAATCTCCAATCATGATACAATCGGCAGCTTTGGAATTAGCCTTGTGGAGCGCAGTTAAAAATACTTTTGGATTGGGTTTTTTTACACCTACTTCTTCTGAAGTGGTAACGCTTGAAAAATAGTGATCAATACCACTGTTTTTCAATTTTTTATGTTGAACTTCTTCAAAACCGTTGGTGATAATGTGAAGTTTATATTTTAAATTTAAATAATCTAAGATTTCTAGGGCGCCATCAAAAAGATGATTATCAAAAGGAAGTTCATGTATATAAGAATCCGCAATTTCATCAATTTTTTGAGTTGTGTAGAAGATATCAAAATTTTTAAACGAATCTTTAAGTCTTCCTCGTCGCAATTGTTCTTTGCTTACCTTATCCTCACGATATTTTTTCCAGTAGGCTATATTTATGGGTTCATAAACTCTTAAAAAAGCCTCAAATTCGATGTTAATTTTAAATTTTTTAAAAACTCTCTTAAAAGCAAGCATTGAGTTTTTGTCAAAGTCCCATAAGGTATGATCTAAATCAAAAAAAACATCTGTAACTAACTTCTTTTTATTCATTCAATTGTAATTTATTGAGTTCTGAAAACATTTTTTTCCAAACCATATTCCTTTTGGAATTAATAAAATTATAATTATAAAAAATCATCGAAAAAGTACCATTAACGTCTAGAACCGAATTTTTAATTTTTTCGACAACACCTCTTCTTTTAGCAGTCGAAACACCATCAAATGCTTTAGTTGTCATTGCAATTGGATGAATTAATAACGGGGCAACAATTTCATAATCCAAGTCATAAAACAAAAAAGGAGTACAGGTACTTGCTCGAAAACCAATGATCGATTCATAAACCATGGTAAAATCTTTTTTCACTTCTAGCTCAACAAGATTTCGATAATTATGAGGTAAACTTACCAAGTATTGATCATTAATAGAGCTTACTAATCTTCTATTTGTTATGGCTTCTATTTTTTCTTTTTCATCATTTTGTGTTGTTAAGCTTTTAAGTGCTGCAAAAGAAAAGAGCAAGCCTATTTCTTTATAGTCAGAAATATTTTTAATGAGTAATTTAAGCGCTGACTTTTGGGCGGATAAACTTTCTTGATAATTTTTAGAGTCCCCCAGTAAAAAAAAGACTGTTAAGGTATTTTTATTTTTTTTTACGCTATTTATAACCCATTTAAATGTATTGAACGGATCTTTTCTGAAGCCAGATAACACACTCGTTCTATTAAAAATATTTTTTATGTTGAACTTTATTAAATCATCTAAATACCCAACTAGTGATCTCAACACTCCTTTACTTTGGTATAAGAAAGGATGGCCCGCGTGAAGTAGTGTATGAACGGTTGGGTTTCTATTCAAAAAGTTAAGTTCCGGAAAATATTTCAATAACAATTCCTTGAACTTATACGCCCATATATCGACGACAGGAGCCTCTAAAAATTCGGATTTAAACGCGATACTTTCCGAGGCTAAAAAACGCCCCTTATGATCTTTAACATGAGGCAAATACTCTTCATATCTTGATATAAGGTAAAAACTAGCAGAAAATATATCAAATGGTAGTGAACTATTTTTTCCCACCGAAAAAAAACATTTAGTTTCCTCCCAGTCTTTTACTACAATATCTATACTATCAAATCCCTCTTGCAATAACAAATCGGTACTTTGAATAAATAATTCGTTTCCTAGCTCTTTTTTCCCATATGATATTTTTGCCCCGGGATAGGCTATAAATTCCTCGATGCTTGAAGTAAAATTAATTTGTAACCCTAAAATTCGTTTACAAATATGGTTAAAAGTATAGGTAATTCGTTGGGTGGATTTGGGGGTATATATCAATAACATAGGGATCCTAAAGTAGTCTTTTATCAGCAAAGCTAAAATACGAATTTTCAGTAATTATTAAATGGTCTACCACCTTTATATCTAGAATTTCAGCTGCTTGTTTTATTTTTTTGGTTATATTTTTATCAGCACCACTTGGTCTTAATGCCCCAGATGGGTGGTTATGAGCAAGTACTAAACCAACTGCACCTATTTGAAGAGCAGATTTCAATATTAACCTAAGGTCAACAGAGGTACTGGTAATACCCCCTTTACTTAAAAAAGATTTCATCAACACTTTGTTGGAGCTATTGAGATAAATAACCCAAAACTCTTCATGGAACAATTCACCAATAATAGGCTGCATTAATTCAAAAACAGACCGGCTTGAAACAATTTTTTTTTTAATCAAAGCTCTTTCGCTTCTCCGCCTTCTGCTCAATTCGAGTGCAGAAACAATAGTAATCGCTTTAGCCTCGCCAATACCTTTAAATTTCGTTAACTTTTTTACCGTAAGCTTTCCTAATTCATGTAAACTAAAATTAACAGAAGCTAATATCCGTTTACTCAAATCTACTGCACTTTCATCTTTGTTACCTGAACCAATTAAAATAGCTATCAACTCGGCCTTACTTAACGAATTTTTACCTTTTATTAAAAGTTTTTCTCTTGGTCGATCCTCAATACTCCAAGATTTTATCGAAAAAAAGGATTTTTTTTTCTTCAAAATATTAAATTTTTATTGGGGGAGTTTTTAAAGATAATAAGATTGATTAAAAAAGAAAATTTATACGAGTTATTTTATATAAATAAAAACAAAAGAAGGTGTTTAAAGGTGTATTAATGTATTTCACCTATAGTTATTGTTTTTTTAACTAACTTTATTTTTTTTTAATGAATAATCTTTAGTACTATTGTACCCTCATTAAAGTGATTTTTAATGAATGTACTATCCTCACAAAAACAACTAACTATTTAAATATTTTATTAAATAAGTATTGTAGTAGAAGACAAATTAACCAAAATCAAATTTATAGCAGGACTTACAACGTCATGTATTTTATTTTTAAACTGAATTAGTTTTGTCCTGTAATATTTAAAATTAACAATTATGAAAAATTTATTTCTTATCGTAGTTATGACATTTAGTGGAATGATTGCACAAAACGACAAGTTTGTATTTCCAGAAAATCAACAAAGCGATTTAAACAAGCAACAGCTGGTATTTGAAGTAGCTGGAACTCCCAAAGAATTGTATCATAAAACAATAAATTTTTTAGAAAAAAAATATCAAAACTCATGTTTTGTTTTTTTAACTAAAGAGGAAGGGGAAACATTAAAAGTAGAGACTAATTCAAAATTATACAAATGGCAAGGTATTAAGACATGTACTTCGTATCAAGTTGAATTTGAATTTAAACAAGATCAAATTGGAGTTTCAGTGCTAAATTTGACGACTGGAAATTACGATATACAAGAAATGTGTTCCTACAATTATACTCACAAACCAAAAGGAGCCATTAAGAAAAGTAAAAAACGATTTACGTTAAATGTAATCCAGGGGATGAACACTTTAATGAGCGATATGTATACAGGTATCCAAAAAAGCCTTCCCATTTCAACACAAAATGAGGATTGGCTGATCGCTTCCAAGCAAAAGTAAAACGTAAAAAACGTCATAATTGGCTAAAAACTAGGCAAATTAGCTCATAAAATTGGGGTAAACCACCAAAAAAAACCCAAATTAAGTTACGAATAAAGCATTTTTCGTAGGTAAGTTTTAGCAAAATTTATCAAATCTGTTTTTTCCATATTTTATTTTTTTGGTTATCGTAAAAATTATCAATTATTTCATTTTGATAGTGATCAACCTAAAAAAAAAGTACAATTTTATAGGCTAATTTTGTACTATGGTTAATGCTTACATACGAGGAACAGGTTCTTATGCGCCTAAGAATATTGTCAAAAATGACTTTTTCGAACGTGTAGGGTCTTCAGATCAATGGATTTATGAAAATTTAGGTATCAAGGAACGTCGAATTTCAACTGGTGAAACCACAAGTGATTTAGCTTACCAAGCAGGCTTATTAGCTATTCAGAATGCAAACCTAGTTCCCGAAGAAATTGATTTAATTATCTTGGCAACTGCAACCGCAGACCGGCTTGCCCCCTCTTGCGCTTGTTTTGTTCAAGAAAAACTGAGAGCAAAAAATGCAGTGGCCTTTGATATCTCTGCAGTTTGCTCTGGAGCATTATTTGCAACTTCTACCGGCGTACAATACATTAAATCTGGAATGTATAAAAATGTTCTGATTATTGGGGCAGACACTTTTTCAACCATAACAGATTGGTCGCGAAGAGATGCCGTTTTTTTCGGAGATGGTGCAGGAGCAATTGTACTTTCTAGTACTAACGAAGATAAAGGATTTATTGACTTTATATTGCATACAGACGGAATTGGGAAAGAGCATTTTACCGTTCCTGCCGGAGGGTCGGAACAACCTGCTTCAAAAGAAACTATTGATAATGGCCAACATTTCTTTCAGATGAATGGCCCTGAAGTTTATAAAACTGCTGTTGAGGTGGTCCCAAAATGTATTTCTGAGATACTTTCGAAAAATAGAAGACATATTGATGAGGTTAAGTTTTTATTGCCACATCAACCAAGTATAAAAATACTTCAAGAAGTTGCAAGACGAGTTGATATGCCTTTTGAAAAAGTTAAAACTAATATGGACCGATACGCTAACACATCTGGAGGTACCATACCAATTATCCTTGACGAAACCTTAAAAAATAACACATTTGAACCCGGCGATTTATTATTGTTTGCTGCCGTAGGAGCTGGCTGGACTTGGGGAACCGCCCTATACAAATGGTAATTTAAAAAATTACATTTCTTAAACATTTAAATATATGCTTTCAAATACTACATTTTTAATTACCGGAATTGCAGATAAACATTCTTTGGCAATGTTTGTGGCAAAGCAAATAATCAAACAAGGTGGTAAGGTTGTTTGTACAGGACTTGGTGTGAGTAAGCATCACACAAATTTATCAGAAAAAGCAAAAAGGTTTCTCAATAAAAATTATGAAGATTTCAAACTAGCTGTTTTCCAAGAACTTGGTGATACACATGTTGAAATACTAGACGCCTCTTTGGATGAAAATATAGACACTTTTGCTCAGGAGCTTTCTAATAAAGGAGTGAAACTAAACGGTTTTCTGCATGCAATAGCCATGGATAAGACCATTCGTAAAAAAGAGGTAAAACCCCTTCTAGATGTTACAAAAGATGAGTTTTGTGATACCATGAATGTATCTGCCTACTCTCTTATAAGACTATCTCATTATTTGCTTAAATACAATGTATTACAAAAGGGCGCCTCTATTTGTTCTTTGAGCTACATAGCAGCTGCTAAGGTAACGTTTCATCCCTACCGAAATATTAGTATTGCAAAGGCAGCACTAGAAAGAATAACAGTAGAGCTAGCCGATGAACTTGGAAGATCTCATGGCATTCGAGTTAATGTAATTAGATTCTCAACCTACATGGGAAGTAAGGCTGGAAATGCAACATTAACAGAGCAGGACATTGAGACTGCAAATAAAATGAGCCCGCTTGGCAATGCAAAACCTATGGATCTTGCCCATGAGATTGTGCATTTGTTTAGACCAAAACTTTCTATTACCGGAGAAATAAGACATGTTGATGGTGGGTATAATATTACAGGATAAAATTTAATACTTATAATTTTAATGAACATAGAGATGGGAAAAAAAATCTACTTCTTCGTATTACTAGTAATCGTTATTATTTGTGTTTATAGTGCAAGTAATTACCAGGAATTAACATCTGCAATAGATTCTGGGGATACAGCCTGGATGATAGTAGCTAGTGCATTTGTATTACTGATGACTCCAGGCTTATCATTCTTCTATGGAGGTATGGTATCTAAGAAAAATATTATTTCTACGATGCTTCAAAGTTTCATTGCTCTTGGTGTGGTAAGCATCTTGTGGGTGTTAATAGGATTTAGTTTGGCATTTGGTGATAGTATTGGCGGTATAATTGGCAACCCCCTCACCTATTTTGCATTTAACAATGTGGGATTAGAACCAAACCCAGATTTTACTTCAACAATACCGTTTTTACTTTTTGCCTTATTTCAATTAAAATTTGCAATTATAACACCCGCATTAATTACTGGTAGTTTCGCAGGTCGCGTTCGTTTTAGAAGTTATATCTTTTTTATGGTGCTTTTTAGCCTACTTATATACAGTCCACTTGCACACATGACATGGCATCCAGATGGTCTTTTTAGAAATTGGGGTATTTTAGATTTTGCAGGAGGAACTGTAGTACATATGTCTGCGGGCTTTGCTGCCCTAGCTGGTGCTATATTTTTAGGTAAAAGAAAAGAGGTAGAACTAAGTCCTGCAAATGTTCCATACGTAATTCTAGGAACAGGACTACTGTGGTTTGGATGGTTTGGATTTAATGCTGGATCTGCCCTTGGAGCAAACTCAGATGCAGTAATTGCATTTGCCAATACAAACATTGCCTCTGCAACTGCAATGATTACTTGGGTTTTTTATGAAAGAATGCTGGGCAGAAAAATGTCTGCAGTAGGCGCCTGTATTGGTGCTGTAGTAGGGCTTGTGGCTATTACGCCAGCGGCAGGTTTTGTAAATATTGGCCAATCAATGTTTATTGGATTTATAGCGGCTATTATTTCAAACTATGCAATTCATTTAAAAAACAAAACCAATGTTGATGACACCCTTGATGTATTTCCAAGCCACGGTGTTGGAGGTATTGTTGGAATGTTACTAACAGCTGTGTTTGCCGAGCAGGTGGGGCTTATATATGGTCAAACAGATACATTTTTGTATCACCTTTTAGGATTGGCACTTGTATCCGTGTATTGCTTTTTTGGAAGTTACCTACTATACATGATTGTTGACATGATTTTAACAATGCGTGTAAGAGAAGATCAAGAAGAAAGAGGACTTGATTTGAGCCAGCACGGGGAGAAATTAGAATAAATAATTTTAACAGTAGAATGACAAAATAAAAGCTTATTTATTAACTTTGTATTTGAATAAAAAAATTAGTGCCACCCCATATCGTAATGGCATCAATCATTCTCCCTATGATAAGAAAAATTAGTTCGATCCTTATAATACTTTCTATTTGTATTTCAGTAAATGCGCAAGTAACTGATGAAAATACTGTTTTAGAAGTAGAAGAAAAAACGGATCAGGAAGTCAATGGTAACGATAAAAAAGTAAAAAAAGTCATTATACCAACCCTATCCTACAACAACAGCATTAAAGCTTCTTTTGGTGTTATGGCTGGAATGTTTTATCACACCAAAATTAAAGATACGATATCTCCAGAGTCCATTTCAATGTTTATTGCTTCCTATTCTACCAATAAAACATGGTTTGCAATACTTCCTAATAAATTTTATTTGAAAGAAGATAAATACCGATCGATATTTGTGGCAGGTGTTGGAAATGTTAATTTTCAAACCTATCTTGATTGGGGAAATATTTTTAATAATCTACCCATAAACCCTCCTCCTATTTTTGGAGAAGAGGGTACTTTTATTGATTATTCAACTAAGTTTGAATTTGTTTATACCAACTTTACAGTGAATATTTATGACCGCCTATACTTAGGTTTAAACTTCATGTATGCTCACACTAATACAACGTTTGATATCACTGAAAATCTGTCAGATTCTCAAAATTTATTTGGTTTTGGATTGTCTTCTGAATATGACAAAAGAGACAATCAGATGCTCCCAATTACTGGGTTCAATTCGAAATTATTCACCAATACTTTTTTAGAAAGTCTAGGAAGCACTACCAATTATACGAATATAACTTTTGAGTACAATAACTATTTTAAGCAAGGAGAACTAAACACACTACTTTTAAGAGCCTACGCACAAGCAGCCTTTGGAGACGTTCCCTTTGCAGGACAAAATGTGGTTGGCATGGACGATTTGCGAGGATACTCCAACGGAAAATTTAGGGCTAACCAAGTATATGATCTGCAATCAGAGTACAGACATTGGCTTTCAGATAAATGGGGTTATGTCGCTTTTGGAGGGATTGCTACTGCAATAGATAAAGCTAGTGAATTAAGTTTCGAAAAGCTATTACCCGCAGCAGGAGTTGGCGTGCGGTTTATGGCTATTCCAAGTTCAAAAATTTCTGTTGGCATTGATGTTGCTGCTGGTAAAGATGATTGGGGGGTTTATTTTAGAATTGGCGAAGCTTTTGGCAGGTAAACTCAAAAAGTGCTATTTTTAAACATTAAACTCCTAAAAATGAGATTTCAATAAAAATCATTTTCCAAAAGGAATTTAATTTAATAAAGACAAAAAAAAGCACTTTCTAATAGTAATTAAAATAATTGCTTTAATTCATCAAAATTAAGTCCTCCATAATTACCACTACTCATTAATAACAAAGACGTATTGTTAAATTTTTGGGAAAACAAAAAGTCTTTAAATTCCGAAGGGTTAGTATAAACTAAAAGATCATCGCTCTGAAAAGCATCCTTAATTTGTTGTTGACTTATGGCTTGTAATTTTTTAATTTCTACAGCATGTGGCGAGTAAAATACGACTCCATGATCTGCAGCATCTAGTGTTCCTCGATATTGATTAAGAAACTCAGGGTTTAAGCTGCTATAGGTGTGTAATTCTAAACAAGCAATCAGTTTTCTGTCAGGAAATTGGTTTTTTAATGCATTGGTTGTTGCTAATACTTTTGAAGGAGAGTGTGCAAAATCTTTATAAGCGACGGCGTTATCGGTTTCTGCTATTTTCTCCAATCGTTTGCTTGCTCCTTGAAAAGATGAAATGGCCTCGTAAAAATCATTTTCATCTATTCCTATTTGCTGACAAATCCATTTCGCTCCTGCTAAATTATTTAAATTATGTTTTCCAAATATCTCAATAGGCATGGGTCCCTCATCAGTTTCTAAAATTGTAATTCCATTTTCCACGGTGTAATCCGGAGTTTGATAGGGAAATTTTCTAATGGTATTTTCTGAACTTTCAACAACTTTTTTTACCTCATCATCTTCTATATTATAAGTGACGCTTCCTCCCTTAACAATCGAGTCGATAAAAATTTTAAACTGTTCTACATATAGGTCCCAAGTAGGAAATACATTAATATGATCCCATGCTATTCCACTCAATAAAGCAATATTGGGTTGATACAAGTGGAATTTTGGACGTCTGTCAATAGGTGAACTAAGATATTCGTCACCTTCCAAAATAATAAAATCATTCTCATCCGTCAATTTAACCATGACATCAAATCCTTCCAGCTGGGCACCTACCATATAGTCTGCCTCTTTATCAAAATAATGCAATACATGAAGTATCATGGATGTAATGGTCGTCTTTCCATGACTCCCTCCAATAACGACTCTTGTTTTAAATTTAGATTGCTCGTATAAAAATTCAGGATATGAATAAATTTTTAAGCCTAAGCGTTGAGCCTTTAATAACTCTTTATTATCAGCTTTTGCATGCATCCCAACAACAACAGCATCTAGATTATTAGTTATTTTTTCTGGGAACCAACCAAATACTTCTGGTAAAATCCCCCGAGCTTCTAATCGTGTTTTTGACGGGTCAAAAATAACATCATCGCTACCTGTTACATTGTCTCCTTTTAAATGCAATGCCAAAGCCAAATTATGCATAGCTGCTCCACCAATAGCAATAAAATGTATATTCATAAGTAGAATTAATAAGTATCCTTAAATACCTGTTTAAGGTAAAAAATATTTTTTTTAATCAGTGCTTCGAGTTATTTAACATCTCCCAGAGCCTGTCTTTTAGTTCCATTAAGCCTTTTTGAGCTACCGCAGAGAAAAATATATAAGGAATTTCTTTAAAATCTCTATCCAATTCTTGCTTCATTTCTGCTTGTAACTCGTCATCTAACATATCGCATTTAGAAATTGCAATTAATCGATCTTTATCTAGCATTTCAGGATTGTAACGTCGTAACTCATCTAATAAAACATCGTATTGTTTCTTTATATCATCTGCATCTGCAGGTATTAAAAACAATAAGGTAGAATTTCGCTCAATATGTCTTAAAAAGTAATGTCCCAACCCTTTTCCTTCAGCAGCTCCCTCAATGATTCCTGGAATATCTGCCATTACAAAGGTTTGATGATCACGATATTCAACAATTCCTAAATTTGGTTTTAAAGTGGTGAATTCATAATTGGCTATCTTTGGTTTTGCCGCAGTTACAACCGAAAGTAATGTTGATTTACCTGCATTTGGAAAACCTACCAAACCGACATCTGCTAACACCTTTAACTCTAGTGTGATATTTACTTCTACCCCATCTAATCCTGGTTGTGCGTATCTTGGAGTCTGATTGGTTGAACTTTTAAAGTGATCATTGCCCAAACCACCTTTTCCTCCAGCTGCAATAATAAATTCTTGTTCTTTTTCAGTGATTTCAAGGAGGATATTTTGATTTTCAGAATCTCTAACTACAGTTCCCAGCGGAACTTCTATGATTACATCCTCACCATCTGCACCCGTACTTGTTTGTTTACTTCCAGCACCACCGTGACCTGCTTTATAATGTCTTTTAAACTTTAAATGATACAGTGTCCAAAGATTTGAGTTTGCTCTTAAAATGACGTGACCTCCACGACCTCCATCACCTCCATCTGGACCCCCTTTGGGTATGTATTTTTCACGACGTAAATGAGCACTCCCTTGCCCTCCTTTACCAGAAGTTAGGTGCATTTTTACATAGTCTACAAAATTTCCTTCAGTCATAATTTAAATCGCAAATTAAATTCTAATAAATGGTGGTTACTAAAGATTGTCAATAACCTTACATAGTCTTTGGGTAACTTCCTCGATATTTCCAACTCCATGAACTCCAAAATATTTGTTTTGTTCTTGATAGTAATCTTTTAAAACAGCAGTCTTTGTGTTATACTCATTAAAACGATTTCTAATTTTAGATTCATCTTGATCGTCAGATCTTCCACTAGTTTCTCCCCTTTTTAACAATCGCTCTACCAATAAATCTTCATCCACTTCTAGTGCTATCATTCCATTAATCCCTTCTCCTTTATCAGCTAGAAAACTATCTAAAGCGGCTGCTTGAGAGTGTGTTCTTGGAAAACCATCAAAAATAAATCCATGGGCTTTACTGTTTTTATCAACTTCCGCTTTCAGCATTTCAATGGTAACCTCGTCGGGGACTAAATCTCCTTTATCCATGTAAGATTTTGCTAATATTCCTAATGGGGTTTTATTTTTTATGTTGTGTCTAAATACATCTCCAGTAGATATATGTACAAGTTGGTATTTTGTTTTTAGATACTCAGCCTGGGTTCCTTTTCCTGCCCCAGGAGGACCAAACAATACTATATTTTTCATTTTTCGCGGTTTTAACTTATATATCGCACTTAAATTTCTACCTAGACCATTATAATCAAGACCATATCCTACTATAAAATCGTTACCGATTTCCATCCCAACATAATCAATAGGATAGTTTTTTTTATATGCCAAAGGCTTATAAAACAGCGTTGCTATTTTACAACTTTTCACGTGTTCTTGTTTTAGCATTTTTAAGATTGCTTCGATCGTATTACCTGAATCTACAATATCTTCCACCAAAATTACATCACGGCCTTTTAAGGACATATCCAAGCCCATCACTTTGGACACGACTCCACTAGATTTAGTGCCTTTGTAGGATGCTACTTTTATAAAACTCATTTCACAAGTACGATCGAATTGTTTAATTAAATCGGAACCAAAAAAGAAGGCACCATTTAAAACAATTAAAAACACGGGTGATGTTTCTTTATAATCCTTGTTGATTTTTAAAGAAACACTATTAACCGCCTCTTTAACTTGTGTTACTGAAATAAATTCATGAAAAAATAAATCTTGTAATTGAATCATTTTTTATGCTAAAAAATTAAACATTTTTAATTTTTATTTTATGCTTAAAATAAAAACGCAAAGATAGGGATTAACTTATTATTTCTCGTAAACTTCTATATCTGATTAGAATGATTTATTTTTGCAGTTAACAATAAAAAAAATGGTTCATTATTTCTCATCAGATTTTACATTAGGAATTTTAGGAGGTGGTCAACTTGGAAAAATGCTTTTGTATGAAACACGAAAATTTGACATCAAAACAAGTGTTTTAGATCCAAGTGAAAATGCTCCCTGTAAAATTGCCTGCGATGCATTTGAAGTTGGTGACTTAATGGATTATGAAACCGTTTATAATTTTGGAAAAAATGTTGACATTCTTACTTTTGAAATTGAACATGTCAATATTAATGCCCTCGAAGCGCTAGAGAAAGAAGGTGTTACCGTTTACCCATCTTCAAAAACATTACGGAATATAAATGATAAAATTACTCAAAAGCAATTTTATGAAACACATCAAATACCAACTTCACCCTTTCACGTTTTTAATTCAAAAGAAGAATTAGTAACAGCCATTAAAAGCCAAAAAATAAACTATCCGTTTGTCTGGAAACAAAGCACAGGAGGTTATGATGGAATGGGGGTTCGTATAATAAGAAATCTAAATGATGTTTTAAATCTTAAAGATGTTCCGTGTATTGCTGAAAAGCTAATTCCTTTTGTCAATGAATTAGCAGTAATTGTAAGTCGAAATCCCAACGGAGAGGTTGCATCCTACCCTGTTGTTGAAATGGAATTTCATCCTGAAGCAAATCAAGTTGAGTATGTAATTTGTCCGGCACAAATTGAAAATGATATTGCTGAAAAAGCAAGAATAATTGCTGAAAAAGTATCTGATGCTTATAAGCATGTTGGCTTGTTAGCAGTTGAACTGTTTCAGACTGAAGAGGGAGAAATCCTTGTGAATGAAGTTGCTCCAAGGCCTCACAACAGCGGTCATTTTAGTATTGAAGGAAGCCTGACAAATCAATTTGAACAACATATTAGATCCATTTTAAATCTACCATTGGGAAGTACCAAAAGTAAAATTGCTGCCATCATGGTTAATCTTGTTGGAGAAGAAGGATTTACTGGTGATGCACATTATAAAAACGTAGAACACCTATTAAGTATGGAAGGAGTAACACCTCATATATATGGAAAAAAACAAACGAGACCATTCAGAAAAATGGGACATGTGACTATTGTAAATAAGGATATAAGTAAAGCACGTAAAATTGCAGAACTAGTAAAAAAGACTATAAAGGTAATAAACCGCTAATCTAAATAATAAAACTCCAGCGAATGGGGGCTAAATAAATAACAATGAGTAAAGTAGGAATAATTATGGGAAGCACAAGCGATCTTCCAATCATGCAAGAGGCTATCGACATATTAACTGGCTTTGATATAGAAATAGAGGTGGATATTGTTTCTGCCCACAGAACACCTGAAAAATTATTTGAGTATGGTAAAAATGCTCATAAAAAAGGGTTTACGGTCATTATTGCTGGCGCAGGAGGTGCAGCTCACTTGCCAGGAATGATTGCTTCGTTATCCCCTTTACCTGTGATTGGGGTTCCGGTAAAATCAAGAAAATCGATCGATGGATGGGATTCTATATTATCTATTCTTCAAATGCCAGGTGGAGTCCCTGTAGCAACAGTTGCTTTAGATGGAGCTAAAAATGCAGGTATTTTAGCTGCTCAAATAATTGGAACAAGTGATCAATGCGTGTTAGACAAAGTAGTTACCTATAAAGAAGGGTTAAAACTTAAAGTGGAAAAAGGAGCAAAAGATATTCAATAATTTTAGCAAGCCACTCAATAACCAATATTCAATTCTATTTTTATATTACCTATGAATAATCCTTTACTGACACCATTCGAAACAGCACCTTTTTCGAAAATTAAAAATGAGCATTTTTCTCCAGCTATCCATCATTTTATTGCAGTTACAAAAACTCAAATAAACGAAATTTCAGAAAATAAGGAGGCTCCAACTTTTAAAAATACGATCGAGGCTCTTGATGGCACAGGGCTTCAATTAGACAGAATTACCAGTATATTTTTTAATTTAAACAGTGCTGAAACCAATGATGAAATTCAAAAAATAGCACAAGAGATTTCACCGGCACTATCCGATTTTAAAAACGATTTATTATTAAATGAAAAACTTTTTAAAAGAGTAAAACAAGTTTATGAAAACAGAACTTCATTATCGCTGAATAAGGAGCAGGCTATGTTACTCAAAAAAAATTACAAAGGCTTTACAAGGAACGGAGCAAATTTATCAGACAAAGACAAGGAGACATTAAGAGAAATTGACGGAAAGCTTTCTAAATTAAAGTTGCAATTTGGAGAAAATGTATTGGCAGAGACCAATAAATTTTATCTACAAATTACGAATGAAAAAGAATTGTCTGGATTGCCAGATGGGGTTATTGAAATGGCTGCACAAACAGCGAAAGAAAAAAAAATGACTGGATGGGTTTTCACTTTAGACTACCCAAGTTATGTTCCTTTTGTCACGTACTCGAACCTACGTGAATTAAGAAAAAAAATTACGATTGCTTTTGGGCAGAGAGCCTTTAAAAACAATCTAAACGACAACCAAGCTTCAATACTAGAAACTGTAAACCTCCGACATCAAAGAGCTCAGCTATTGGGCTATCCTTCGCATGCACATTTCGTATTAGAAGAACGAATGGCAAAAACACCAGAAAAAGTTTTAGAATTTTTAACCGAACTACTTGAGAAAGCAAAACCCGCAGCCCAATCCGAATTTAAAAAATTGGAGGACTTCGCAAAGGAATTGGATGGCATTGATCAACTAGAAAAATGGGATGCCGCCTATTATTCTGAAAAATTAAAGCAAAAACTCTTTGATTTAGATGACGAAAAATTAAAACCTTATTTCAAATTAGAAAATGTAATTGAAGGTGTTTTCGAGATTGCCCATAAACTATATCAACTTAATTTTAAAGAAGTTTACGATGTAGACACTTATCATAAAGATGTTAAAACTTACGAGGTGACAGATCATAACAAGAATTTTATAGCGCTGTTTTATGCAGATTTTCATCCACGAGCAGGTAAAAGATCTGGTGCATGGATGACCTCGTTTAAAGCACAATACAAATCAAACACAAAAAATGAACGCCCCCATATTTCGAATGTTTGCAATTTTACAAAACCAACAAAAAGTAAACCTTCATTGTTATCTTTTAATGAAGTAACTACCCTATTTCATGAGTTTGGACATGGGTTGCATGGAATGTTGGCAAATACGACCTACAAAGGATTGTCTGGCACCAATGTTTCGTGGGATTTTGTAGAGTTGCCAAGTCAACTTTTAGAAAATTGGTGTTATGAAAAAGAAGCTTTAGAGCTTTTTGCTAAGCATTACAAAACTGATGAAATAATCCCTATGGAGTTAATTCAAAAAATTAAAGCTTCAGCAACTTTTCATGAAGGAATGCAGACGCTAAGACAAATAAGCTTTGGCTTATTAGATATCGCATGGCATGGAAAAGATCCTAGTAATATAAAAAATGTTAAGGAATTTGAAACCCTTTCATTTTCAACTACACAACTTTATCCGGATGTTAAAGAAAATTGTATGAGCACCTCCTTTTCTCATATATTTCAAGGTGGTTATTCTGCAGGATATTACAGCTACAAATGGGCTGAAGTATTGGATGCAGATGCATTCCAATATTTCAAAGCACATGGGATTTTCAATGAGAAAATTGCTACAAAATTTAAGGATACCGTATTGTCACAAGGTGGAACTTGGGACCCCTTAGAGTTATATATTAAATTTAAAGGATCTAAACCAAATCCAGAGGCTCTTTTAGTAAGATCGGGATTAATTAAGAAATAGAACTAACTTTTAAAAATCTATCTACTTCAACCTATTACCTTAATCCAAATCTATTAATCGAACAACACTCCGGTAATTTCTTTAATTATACAAATGTAGGAGTATCTGATCCTGAAATTGCAAAACATTTAATATCTAAAAATTTTTCAGCAGAATTAAAATACAAAGTCAATTTCTAAGATAAAGTTTCCGAGAATTCTTGGTTTATCGAAATTTGGAAAAGGAAAAATAAAATTTGTTAACGTAGTACATATAGGTGATTAGCTCAATACATGGAAGCTTCCCTTTGGAAAAAATCAAACTTTATATGCGTTTATTTTTTTGCAGGTTTTCTGTGGAATATGAAAAAAAAGTAACTCACAACGATAAAAAAAACTTAAGAAAACACTTCACGAAAAAATGCTAAAATAGTATTGAATAAAATTTAACAATCCAAACCAAAAGATGGGAATACTTTCTACCCAAAATGAAGAATAATATTTAGATTGGTCTTTTTTAGCATTCAATAAAAAGAATAATAAGATAGTACTCGTGATGACTAAACTATAAAAATGACCTCTTTTGATTTCATCTTTGAACGGTTCTAAAACGAGTAAAACAATAAGTAAAAAAGTTCCTATCAATTTTGTTTTATTTATTCCAATGCGTTGCGGTAACGTTTCGAGTGTTAAATCATCAAATTTTAAATCTCTAATTTCAAAAGGTAAGGTCAAAATAAAAACCAATAAAAATCTTTGAATAAAAGATAACCAAACATGTTTATTTATTAGCTCTATATGTTGATTCACTAAAGGAAGAATTAAACTTACACAAGCCCAAACCAAAGCGACAATACTTATTTTGAGTCCCGTCATATTTCTTAAATTTTTATTTTTATGCAGAGGATTTGCATATAAAAATGTTAGAATAGACAGAAATAATACAAAAACAAATGAAGCTTTTGAAAGTTCAAAACTAAAATAAAGCGCGGCCATAACAGAAACCGATTGAATCAATTTTAAGGGTAAAGAAATTTCGTATTTAGATGATTTATAAATGGGTACAAACTTTACGAAGTTATAACCCGAAATGGTACTAAAAAAAATAAAGAAATAAAACTCTGATAAAATTTTTATATCGAATTCATATGCAGTAATAGCAACCAATGCACAAACTGCAAGAGCTACATGTAAACTACTTTTGATATAAATTTTAAACCAATTCACAATACAAAAATAATCATTGTAAAATCAATCACAATTAATCGTTAAAATTGCACTGTTTTTATTTTAAAAAACATTCATTTATTGTTAAAAATTGTAGATTTGCACTTCAACTTTTAACTAGGTAAAATGAACACAGATTCTTTCGCTCAAAGACACATCGGTCCCCGAAAAAGTGACCTTGATAAAATGTTTAAAACCATTGGTGTAAACTCTATGAAAGAGCTCATAGAAGAAACCATTCCAGAAAATATTTTACTCGAAAAAAAGCTTTCTTTAGATAAGGCAATGTCGGAACAAGAATATCAAGAGCACAACAATCTACTTAGCACAAAGAACAAACTCTTTAAAACGTACATTGGACTAGGTTACCATCATACTTTTTTACCACCGGTTATTCAAAGAAATATTCTTGAAAATCCAGGATGGTATACCGCATACACCCCCTACCAGGCAGAAATAGCTCAAGGTAGATTAGAAGCCTTGATTAATTTTCAAACAATGGTATGCGATTTAACAGGAATGGAATTATCAAATGCCTCCTTATTGGATGAAGCAACTGCAGCAGCTGAGGCAATGGCATTGTTATTTTCCGTTCGTGATCGTTCACAGAAAAAAAATAATGTTGTTAAATTTTTTGTTTCTGAAGAGGTTTTACCACAAACCATATCCTTGTTAGAAACCAGATCAAATCCACTAGGAATTAAGTTAGTAAAAGGAAATCATGAATCCTTTGATTTTTCTGATGAATATTTCGGAGCCATGTTACAATATCCTGGCAAATTTGGTGAAGTATACGACTATAAGTCGTTTGTAACGAAAGCGCATGAAGCCTCCATAAAAGTGGCAGTAGCTGCAGACATACTAAGTCTGGTATTGTTAGAAGCTCCCGGTAATTTCGGGGTTGATGTGGTCGTCGGTACCACACAACGATTTGGGATTCCTTTGGGTTATGGAGGACCGCATGCTGGTTATTTTGCCACTAAGGAAGCCTATAAACGTAATATTCCGGGGAGAATTATTGGTGTTACAAAAGATATGGATAACAACCTATCTTTTCGAATGGCATTGCAAACAAGAGAGCAACATATAAAAAGAGACCGAGCAACCTCAAACATATGTACAGCACAAGTTTTGTTAGCGGTTATGGCTGGAATGTATGCTGTTTATCATGGTCCAGATGGACTAAAGAATATTGCTGCTAAAGTTAATAAAACAACCTCTACACTAGCTACAGAACTTGAGAAGTTAGGATTTTCTCAAACAAATTCTACTTTTTTTGACACCATCGTTCTCCAAGCAAAAACAAATATAATTAAGCCCATTGCGGAAAGAAATGAAATTAATTTTCACTACATAGATGACAATAATATTAGTATCTCTTTAAACGAAACCACCACACTAAACGATCTCCATAAAATCGTCAATGTGTTTGCTGAAGCTGTACATAAAGACCCCGATAAAGTTGATTCTTTGATGGCTCATATTTCAATTCCTGAAGCTTTAACCAGAAAAACCCCTTTTTTAACAAATAAAGTTTTTAACACCTATCATTCAGAAACTGAAATGATGCGTTATATCAAAAAACTCGAACGAAAAGATTTATCTCTCAACCATTCTATGATTTCGCTAGGATCATGTACTATGAAACTTAACGCAGCTTCTGAAATGCTTCCATTGAGTAATCCTTACTGGTCTAGTGTGCATCCTTATGTTCCTCTAGAGCAAGCTCAAGGCTACCAGGAAATGTTAAAAAAATTAGAAGATCAATTAACTGAAATAACCGGGTTTGCAGCAACATCCTTACAGCCAAATTCTGGTGCACAAGGAGAATTTGCAGGCTTAATGGTAATAAGAGCTTATCATGAATCCAGAGGAGATCATCATAGAAATATTTGCTTAATTCCCTCCTCAGCTCATGGAACCAATCCTGCAAGTGCAGTGATGGCAGGAATGAAAGTTATAGTTACAAAGGCTACTGAACAGGGAGATATTGATATTGACGATTTACGTGAAAAAGCTATTTTACATAAAGAAAATCTATCATCCCTTATGATAACGTATCCTTCCACGCATGGTGTTTACGAAGCTTCAATTATTGAAATTAATCGTATCATTCACGAAAACGGAGGTCAAGTATACATGGATGGAGCAAATATGAATGCTCAAGTTGCCTTAACGAATCCAGGAGCAATTGGAGCAGATGTATGTCACTTAAATCTACATAAAACTTTTGCCATTCCGCATGGTGGAGGTGGTCCAGGAGTTGGCCCCATTTGCGTCGCAAAACAACTAGCTCCTTTTTTACCCAATAATCCAGTTATAAAGACTGGAGGAGAAAAGGCAATTACAGCTATCTCTGCAGCTCCTTGGGGATCTGCTTTAGTTTGTTTGATATCCTATGCATACATCTGTATGCTTGGAGAAAAAGGGTTAAAAAAATCAACTGAATTTGCCATACTAAATGCCAATTACATAAAAGAAAGGTTACGTGGTTCTTTCGAAGTATTATACACCGGTGAAAGTGGTCGAGCTGCACATGAAATGATTATAGACTGTCGCCCATTTAAAACTAACGGAATTGAGGTGACCGATATCGCAAAAAGACTAATAGATTATGGCTTTCATGCTCCAACGGTTTCTTTCCCAGTTGCAGGCACTATGATGATTGAGCCAACAGAAAGTGAAAGTTTAGAAGAATTAGACCGTTTTTGTGATGCTATGATTTCAATCAGAAAAGAAATTGATGATGCAAAAATAGATGAACCCAATAACGCACTTAAGAATTCACCACATACCTTAGAAATGCTTACCAGAGATGATTGGAGTTTTCCATATTCAAGAGAAAGAGCTGCTTTTCCGTTGTCATATATAAGAGAGAACAAATTTTGGCCCACCGTCAGAAGGGTAGATGATGCTTATGGAGACCGTAATTTAATTTGTACTTGCACTTCTATCGAAGAATTTATGGTTGATTAGTTACCTGCAAATTAGAACTAATTAAAAAAATTATCAAATAAAAAGCTTTTCTTAGGAAAAGCTTTTCTATTTTTACCAATCACAAGAAAATTAGTAGCTTATGGCTATAAAAATTACTGGTGTTGGCAGCTATATTCCCCAACAAAGGATTCCAAATAATTCATTTTTAAAAAATGATTTTTATACTGAAGATAAACAACAGTATAAGGCGGATAATGAGATAATCATTAAAAAGTTTAAACATATTACTGGAATTTCTGAAAGGCGTTATGCAAAAGATCATCTAAATAATTCTGACATTGGAGCTATTGCATCAGAAAAAGCGATACAAAATTCCAATATTAATGCTGAAGAATTAGATTATATAATTGCAGCTCATAATTATGGAGATGTTTCTCATGGCTCTAAACAAAGCGATGCGGTTCCAAGTATTGCCTCAAGGATTAAGCAAAAAATTAATATAAAAAATCCGAGTTGTGTAGCCTATGACATTTTATTTGGATGCCCAGGGTGGGTTGAAGGAATGATTCAAGCAAATGCCTTTATAAAAGCAGGTATTGCAAAAAAATGTTTGGTAGTGGGGACTGAAACACTCTCAAGAGTTACCGATCGAAGCGACCGTGACTCCATGATTTTTAGCGATGGAGCAGCAGCAGTTGTTTTAGAAAAAACTGATAATTCAGAAGGGGGTATTCTTGCTCATGAATCGGCTACCTATGCTCTTGAAGAAGCCAACTACATCTATTTTGGTGAGTCTTTTAATCCTAAAGACATCAAAAACACAAAATATATAAAAATGTTAGGGAGAAAAATCTATGAATTTGCTCTCACCAATGTTCCACTTGCAATGAAGGCTTGTTTAGATAAATCAAAAGTTGATATTTCTAGTATAAAGAAAATACTAATTCATCAAGCAAATGAAAAAATGGATGAAGCTATCATCCAACGATTTTACAAATTGTATGACCTTGATATGCCAGAATATATTATGCCTATGTCCATCAATAAATTAGGAAATTCTAGTGTAGCAACTGTTCCTACCTTATATGACTTAATTTTAAGAGGAGAATTAGAAAATCATTCAATAGATAAAGGAGATCACATCATTTTTGCTAGCGTTGGTGCTGGGATGAACATAAATGCCATTATTTATCAAGTATAATAATACCTTAGATCTTGTACGAAAATAGTTTTCCACATAAGCGATACCAAATTACATTAGATTTCCTTAAAAAATACGTTGCTAAAAACGAAATTATACTAGATTTAGGGATTTCCAATCCATTTTCAGAAATCTTAATAAATGAAGGGTTCAACGTAAATAACACTCTTGGACAAGACCTTGACCTTGACACTTCAATTGTAACCAATAATGATTTTGATGTCATTACTGCCTTCCAAATTTTTGAACATATGGTGGCTCCGTTTAACGTTTTAACTGCTATAAAAACTAATAAATTAATTGCCTCGGTACCTCTAAATCTATGGTTTTCAAATGCTTATAGAAACAAAAATGACCAATGGGATAGGCATTACCACGAATTTGAAGACTGGCAATTTGATTGGCTCCTAAAAAAATCTGGATGGGAAATTAAAGATCATATAAAATTTACAAGTCCAGTCAAAAAAATAGGGTTGAGGCCCATTTTAAGAAAGTTTACTCCAAGATTCTATTTGGTGTATGCTGAAAGAAAATGATAACTAAGGTGTATTTATAAATTATAAGATTTGTAAATTGTTGTCTGATATGAGAATAAATATAATTATACCTGCTTATAATGAGGAAGAACATATTGGCAAGACACTTCATTCGCTGGTCAATCAAACGATACCGATTCATAAAATAATTATCGTTAACGATAATTCAACAGATGGCACACAAAAAATTATAGAATCTTTTACTAATAACTTTTTAAATATTGAATCTATAAAATTAATCTCATCAAACAATCATTTACCTGGAAGTAAAGTTATAAACGCATTTAATAAAGGTTTTGATCTAGTGGACAAATCGTATGATATTATATGCAAGCTCGATGCGGATCTTATTTTTCCATTAAATTATTTTGAAAGAGTTATTGAACTTTTTAAACACGATGCCAATGTTGGAATGGCTGGTGGATTTTGTTATGTTAAAAAAAATAATGCATGGATTGTAGAGGGCCTAACCAACAAAGATCATCTCAGAGGAGCTCTTAAAGCTTATCGAAAAGACTGTTTTATGGCTATTGGAGGACTAAAAAACACTATGGGTTGGGATACGGTTGATGAGTTACTTGCCAGATATCACGGATGGTCGATCGTTACCGATGAGCGTCTTAAAGTCCAACACTTAAAACCAACTGGAGTTAATTATTCTGTAAATGCTAAATACAAACAAGGAGAAGCTTTTTACAAAATGAGGTATGGGTTCTTTTTATTTATGATAGCAGCGACAAAATTAGCTTTAAAAAAGAAGAGTTGTTCCTTTTTAAAAAATACACTTTATGGCTATTTAAGGGCTTCTCGAAATAAAGTTTCTTATATCGTATCTGTTGAAGAAGGGGAATTTATTCGCAGCTATCGATGGGAAGGAATAAAAAAGAAACTGGTTGGATTAAAAAGATAAAAAGCAGTTAAAATAGTTAATGCAGATCTATTTTAAATAAACAGTTTATATGTATTTTTGATACTTAATTTATTGTATGAAATACTCTTTTAAATTATTGCTACAAATTCTATGCTTCTCAAGTATCGCAATTTCTTGTATACCTAAAAAAGAAATTGCCAATAATACCAAGCAAAAATCAGTAACAAAGGTTAAAAACATAATTTTACTTATTGGAGATGGCATGGGGCTAAGCCAAGTCTCTGCGAGCCAGTATTATCATAAAAATAAATCAAATTTTGATCGTTTTCCTGTTATTGGACTAACTAAAACTTCCTCTGCTAGCGAATTAATTACTGATTCAGCCTCCTCAGCAACAGCTTTTGCTAGCGGTATTAAAACATACAATGGAGCTCTGGGAGTTAATACAGATACTTTAGCCGTTAAAAATATCGTTGAAGAGATTTCTGAAATTGGAATTTCAACGGGAATTATTTCAACTTCTTCGGTTACCCACGCTACTCCTGCTGCTTTTTATACACATACAAAAAAAAGAAGTATGGCCGAAGATATTGCTTCTCAATTAGTGAGCTCTGACATTGATTTTTTTGCTGGAGGTGGAAGCCATTACTTTAACAATCGTAAAGATCATAGAGATCTTATTTTGGAATTAGAAGAAAATAATTTTACGATGAATTTAGATTCCTTAGTAACAGAGCCTACCATTATTTCTTCAAAAAAACAAGGGTATTTATTAGCTCCTAAGGGCTTGCCAAAAATGTTAGAGGGGAGAGGAACTTTTCTGTCGGATGCCACAGAACTTGCTTTAGACTATTTATCTACGAATGAAAATGGTTTTTTTTTAATGATAGAAGGCGCCCAAATAGATTGGGGTGGTCATGATAATGACGCAGACTATCTGATAAGTGAATTGATTGACTTTGATCAGACGATAGGTGTTGTATTGGACTTTTCAGAATTAAATAAAGAAACTTTAGTTATAGTAACAGCAGATCACGAAACAGGTGGTTTTACACTAGGGCAAGAAAATGGTGACTATAATAAAATTAAGCCCGTGTTTTCAACGACTGGTCATTCAGCTACCATGGTTCCTGTTTTCACTTCAGGCCCTTATGCTGAACTTTTTGGAGGTATTTATGAAAATACTGCTATTTATGACAAAATGAAATCTTTATTTTTTAATAAATAATAAAAACTAAATCATTGAATTTTAATTTAATATTTTAGCATTAGTGAAAAAACCAATTAAATACATACATGATATTGGATCCTATTTTTTAATGTTAAAAAAAGTATTTAGCAGTCCAACTAAAAGATCGGTAATGAAAGAATTGATTTTAAAAGAAATTGATGACTTAATTATCAAGTCTTTAGGAATTGTTTGTTTTATTTCTTTTTTTGTAGGGGGTGTAATTTCTATACAAACTGCTCTAAATTTGGAAAATCCACTCATCCCGAAGTCATTAATAGGATTTGCTACCAGGCAATCCATCATTCTAGAATTTGCGCCAACGTTTATGTCTATTATTATGGCTGGAAAAGTTGGATCTTTCATTACTTCAAGTATCGGATCCATGAGGGTTACCGAGCAAATTGATGCTTTGGAAGTGATGGGTATTAACTCCTTAAACTATTTAGTTTTTCCAAAGTTAATTGCCATGTTTTTTTATCCGTTTATAATAGCAATAGCGATGTTTTTAGGGATATTTGGTGGATTTCTAGCTGGCGTTTATGGAGGCTTTACAACCGCAACTGATTTTACGATTGGTCTACAAGATACTTTTTATCCATTTCATCTAGCATATGCCTTTATTAAAACATTTTTATTTGCCATTATTCTAGCTACCGTCCCTTCTTGGCAAGGATATTATATGAAGGGTGGAGCTTTGGAGGTTGGTAAAGCGAGTACGAACTCATTTGTTTGGACGAGTATCATCATAATTTTAACCAATTATATTGTTACACAATTACTATTGAGCTAATGATAAAAGTATCTGAAATAAAAAAGAGTTTTGGGGAAGATGAAATTTTAAAAGGAATTTCTGCAACTTTTGAAAAAGGAAAAACCAATCTGGTCATTGGAAGAAGTGGTAGTGGAAAAACAGTGATGTTAAAATGCATGGTAGGCTTATTTAAACCTAATCACGGTGAAATATTATTTGAAGATAAAGCTATCAGCAAAATGGACTCTAATGCACACAGGGTTTTACGTGAAGAGACCGGAATGTTATTTCAGGGAGGTGCCTTATTTGATTCAATGAATATTGAGGAAAATGTAATGTTTCCTTTAAGAATGTTTTCTAATAAAGAAAAATCTGAAATGATTTTGAGAGTTAATGAAGTATTAGAACGTGTTGACTTAAAAAATATTAATAAAAAATTTCCTTCCGAGATCTCTGGAGGTATGAAAAAAAGAGTTTCAATAGCTAGAGCCATTGTGAACAATCCAAAATATCTTTTTTGCGATGAACCAAACTCAGGATTAGATCCGAAAACTGCAACACTAATCGATCAATTAATTCAGGACATCACTCGAGAGAATAACATCACTACTGTTGTGGTAACCCATGACATGAATTCAGTTATGGAAATTGGTGAGAAAATTGTTTTTTTAAAAGATGGTAAATTAGTTTGGCAAGGGTCTAATCTTGAAATATTTAAAACTGACAACAAGGATGTGACTGATTTTGTTTATTCTTCTGATTTATTTAAAAAAATTAGAGATATACAATTAAATGAGCAGTAATTTATGATTTGCCAATCCTTCATATTCAAATAATTATGTTATTTTAGATCAAAATTTAAAAAAAAAATAAATGAAAAAAAATCTACTATTATTCGTTGCTTTTATAAGCACTTCTTTAATTATTGCTCAGGTATCGTTCACTAACAGAAATGACTTGATTGGAGATTATGAAAGTAATACTTCGATTACTGTTGATATGAATGGCGATTATTTAGACGATTTTGTGAGAGTCTCAGCAACTGGTGTCGGTATTGATTACCAGCAGGAAGACGGAAGCTTTGAATCCGTATTTATTGGAATGCCTATTCAGTGGATTCCTGATTGGAGTGCTGCTGCTGCCGATATTGACGGAAACGGACATACTGATCTTTTGTTGGGAAATGGACAGAGAGCTTCCTTTTTATTTGCAAATGACGATGGAACTGCTTTTACAGAACAGCTTTTTTCAGATCTATACATTTTTTCTCAAAGAACTAACTTTGTAGATATTGATAATGACGGAGATTTAGATGCATTTGTATGTCATGACGTTGATGGTAATCATGCCTACAGAAACGACGGGAATCAAAATATGGTTTTAGATTTTGATTTAATACAGACACTTGATCTTGCTGGAAATTATGCCTCTTTGTGGGTAGATTATGATAACGATGGGGATACTGATATGCATTTAACAAAATGTCGTCAAGGATCATCACCTGGTGACCCTGAGAGAACAAACGCGATGTACAGAAATAATGGCGACGGAACTTATACTGAAGTTGCGGAATCTCTAGGTATAGCAGATAACGAACAATCTTGGGCAACCGTTTGGCAAGATTTTGATAATGATGGAGATTTTGATGCTTTTTGTGTAAACCACAGTGATGCGAATCGTTTTTATGAAAATGACGGAGATGGAGGTTTTAATGATATTATAGAATCTACAGGTATTAACCCTACGGATCTTGGGGCTTGGGAAAATCACGGGGCCGATTTTAATAATGATGGCTATGTTGATATATTGTCAGAAATGGCCAGAGAGTTGTATTTGAATAATGGTGATATGACTTTCACAGGTTTTGATTTACCTTTTGATGAAGGAGCGGTAGGAGATTTTAATGGTGACGGATATCTTGATGTTGGAAGAAGTGGAAACTTATGGATGAATGATGGCGGAACCAATAATTGGGTAAAGTTTGTTTTAGAAGGTGTAGAAAGTAATAATCACGGTATTGGAGCCCGAATAACTATCAGTGGTGATTGGGGTATACAAATACGTGAAGTCCGTTCAGGGACAGGCTATAGCCATATGAGCTCATTAATTGCTCACTTTGGATTGGGGACCAGTACAGAAATTGATTCTGTATTGATTGAATGGCCCTCTGGAATTGTCGATTTAATAGAAAACGTAGATATTAATACTCAACATGTTTTTGTTGAGGGGGAAAATTTAGGAGGAAACGATGTTGAATTTGATCAACTAAATTTATATCCAAATCCAACCACTTCAATACTAAATTTTTCAAAAAATAATATGGTTGGCGTCACTGCTAGAATTGTAGACTCGAATGGAAAAATAGTTTTAAACACGACTGTTTCAACAAATAATAGTATCAATGTAGAATCGTTAACTAGTGGGGTCTATTATGTTCAACTGGAAGTTGAAAATAAAAATGTTAGTTATAAATTTATAAAAAAATAATAACAATCCCTTCTGATAAAAAAGGCTGTCTTTAAAGACGGCCTTTTTTGTTATTTAATGAGTAAGGTATCTAACTTTAATTTAAAATTTAGCCAAGTATTTAAAGTTTCCATATCCTTTTGTCTACTGCTTTTTGGATACTTGCTATCCCAAGTAATAGAAAAAACCGGTACCGTATCTGTTGTTCTGAAATTTGTTGTTACTTTATTGTAATAACTAATGGATTGGATTTCACTATAATTCATTTTAACTTCCTTACTGATTTCGTCAAATTTAAGTTCCTTTACTTTCATACTTGTTAGTTGATCCTCTAAAAACTTAATTTTCGCTTCTTTATCTTTTAATAATTGTTCGTTTTTTTCATAAAGTTCATCCAGAATATCAAACTTTAATTTTCCTGATAATTCTTGTGCCATATCACCACTTTGGTCTGCAGCTTGAAAAATTTCAAGTTTTGCATTATTTAAACTAGAGTTTTCTCTTAATTCTTCTCTCCAAATATCAATAACTGATTCGGGAACCAATCTTCCAATTAAATAAACTTCAATTGTATTTAAATCATAATCTTGATTAGATTTTAAAATAACAGCCCCTTTGTGTTTTATACTGGTGGTTATGAATTCTTTTGCTTTATTCTCAAAAACTTGCACTTTTAGAAGGTTTAAAAACAAAATAATACTCGGAACTATTACAATAACAGAAATGCTTGTAGCGATCTGAGCTATTCTTTTTCTACGTTTTGAATTGGCATATTTTACCATTGGAAAACGTAAAATTTTTGCAATTAAAAAAGTAGTTAATGCAATAAAAACCGCATTAATTGAAAATAAATAAATGGCTCCACCTGCATAATTAATATTTCCTATTGCAAGGCCGTAACCAACAGTACACAATGGAGGCATCAATGCAGTAGCAATTGCAACTCCAAATATCACACTGGCCATGGTCCCTTTTTTTGTTTTAGCAACAATTAGGGCAAGTCCACCAAAAATAGCAATCAATACGTCTAGTATTGTAGGATAAGTTCTCGCTAGTAACTCTGGAGTCTCTTTTGTTAGAGGTGATATTGAAAAATATAGATAGGCTGTTATGACACTTAGAGCCACCATAACTCCCAGGTTGATTAAGGATTTTTTTAAGGTTTCCACATCGTTGATAGCAACCGATAAACCCAAACCAACAATAGGCCCCATTAATGGCGAAATTAACATGGCACCAATAACAACAGCAGCACTACTAACATTTAGACCGATTGAAGCCACAAATATGGAAAAAATTAGTATCCATGCATTATGTCCCTTGATGGAAATATCTGTCTTAACATTCTCAATCGTAGTTTCTCGATCGGTTTCTTCCCTAAGATCTAAAAGTTCCTTGAAAAAAAGTTTTAATCCTTTCCAAGCTGATTGTTTTACTTGTTCAAATTGTTTCTCGTCGGAAGATTCGTTGGAATCCTCTATTTTTATGTGTTCCTCCATCATAAGTATTTATCGTGATACTTTATTTTAATTTGTAAGAAATTTTTAAAACTATGATTTTAAAAATAATGTTTTTATTCCAAATAACTTTTTTTTTTTGAATTTAAAGTAACTCAACCTCGGCGTTTGGATTAAATAAATATACTTTCCCCGAAGAAATTTCTATACATTCAAAACGTTTAACGCGTCTTGGACCTCTTTTAAAAATTTTTCCATTATAGAGTCTAAATCTACGGCCTAAAGGTATTTCGAATATATAATTTTTATTATTAGGAGCATCGTATTGTTTCAACGCTAGCGATAAGTTAACATCAGTATCACTGCTAGCCTTTGGATTTTTAAAATGTATCGCTAAAAAAGGTAATATTTTTTTGGGAAATATTTCTGGCCTTAGATAAGGTAGCATTAATTGTTGGAAAGTTCTTTTCCATTCAATTCCATGGGGCTTAATAGCCCTTCCATATTTTTTAAAAGCCATCAAATGAGCAATCTCGTGAATTAACGTAATCAAGAATCGAAAACTATTTAGGTTAGAATTAACCGTAATTTGATGTTGCCCATTGGGCATTTTTCTGTAATCTCCGTGACGAGTTACTCGTTCACTGACAATTTTAAGATGAATATTATGTGTAGTAATTAATTGAAAAACAGAAGCTACAGAAGCTTGAGGAATATATTTTCCAAGTGTTTTTGACATCAGCTACTTTAAGGAGTGGAGTTGGAAACTTGTAGGAGTTTACCATTGTATAATTGTTGTCCACTAATTGAAAACTGCATTATATAATTGGCCATTTGTAAAGCAGAAATACTCGCTTTATATCCGGGAAAAGCTTCTTCAAGCATTTCAGTTTGAACAGCACCCAAAGCCAAAACGTTAAAGGATGGTCCTTTATCTTTATACTCTTCTGCCAATAACTCCGTAAGCGTGATTAATGCACCTTTACTGCTACTATAAGCGCTCAAACCAGGAAATTTCATACTTCCTTGAACACCTCCCATACTACTTATGTTTACTACATGACCTTCGTTATCCATGTAAGGTAAAATTGCTTTGGTTAAAGCTGCTGTACCAAAAACATTAACATCATAAACACTTTTAAATTCGTCTAATGTGGTCTCAATAAATGGTTTATTTAAGAGAGCTCCAGAATTATTGATTAAAATATCTACTTTATTCCAATTTTCAGTTACAAAATTGGAAACTAATTGAATGTCATCTGAATTTGTTATATCAAAAGGAAGCTCCGTGCAAGTAACAAGCTTCAATCTTGAAACGGGTTCGGAATTACGTGAAAGAGCTAGAACATTGAAGCCTGCTTCTACAAACATCTTTACTAGTTCATACCCTATTCCCCTACTGGTCCCTGTGATAATAACATTTTTCATTTATACAAACATAGTTACTGGGTTTTCTACGTATTTTCTAAAAGTCTGCAGGAAAGATGCTCCCGTTGCACCGTCTACAGTTCTGTGATCACAAGCAAGGGTAACAGTCATGGTATTACCGACAACTATTTGACCATCTTTTACTATTGGTTTTTGAACAATAGCCCCTACAGAAAGTATTGCTGAGTTAGGTTGATTGATGATGGAGGTAAATTCTTTTATTCCAAACATTCCTAAATTTGATACCGTAAAGGTACTACCTTCCATTTCAGCAGGTGTTAATTTTTTATTTCTTGCTTTACCAGCTAAATCTTTCACATTAGTTCCAATTTGACTGTAAGTCATTTGATCAGCAAATTTTAAAACAGGAACCAACAAACCATCATCTACTGCAACAGCGACTCCAATATGGATGTGCTTTGCAATTAAAGTAGCGGTATCAGTCCAATGAGAATTTACTTTTGGATGCTGGCGCAATGCCATCGCGCTCGCCTTTACCACCATATCATTGAAAGAAATTTTTACATTGGGTTCAGAGTTTATAGCAGCTCTAGCCGAAATTGCACTGTCCATGTTTAACTCGATGGTTAAATAGTAATGGGGAGCCATAAATTTTGATTCTCCTAAACGTTTAGCGATCACCTTACGCATTTGAGAGTTTTTAACCTCTTCAAAAATTTCTTCTCCAACAGGTGTGTAAAGTGCAGACGTAGATAATGTAGGTTGATAGTTTTCTATATCGCGTTTTATAATTCTTCCTTGTTCTCCGCTGCCTTTAAGTTGTAAAAGATTGATTCCTTTTTCTTCGGCCAACTTCTTTGCAAGCGGTGAAATAAATATTCTCTGATTTGATGTTGTAGTGTTTAAAACCTCAGGTGTTTTAGGCACTTCAGTTTTTACTTCCTCAATAGTAGGAGCTTCTATTTTCTTTTCAACTTGATTGGAACTATTTTTATCTTTCGAAGAATAATTTTCTATTAAGCCAGCAACATCGGTACCTTTAGGCCCTATTATAGCTAGGACTGAGTCTACCAATGCTGTTTCTCCTTCTTTTACTCCTATCGCTAATAGAACGCCTGAGTAAAAAGATTCAAACTCCATGGTGGCCTTGTCCGTTTCTATTTCAGCGAGTATATCACCTTCTTCAACAGAATCTCCTTCTTTTTTGTTCCAAGTAGCTACCGTGCCTTCTTCCATGGTATCGCTTAAACGCGGCATGGTAATTATCTCAACACCACTGGGAATTGTTACTTGAGCACTTTTATTTGATTCAGTAGTTTTAGTTTCTGAGGAAGATGTTGGTTCCGCTTTAACATTCAATTCAGTTGTTACAGAATTATCTGCGTTGATAAGACCTGAAATATCTTCTTCTGGATCGCCAATGATAGCTAATAATACGTCGACAGGTGCTGTTTCACCTTCCTGAACTCCTACATGAAGAAGTGTTCCTTCATTAAAAGATTCAAACTCCATCGTAGCCTTATCTGTTTCTATTTCTGCTAAGATATCTCCTTCTGAAACCTTTTCGCCTACTTTAAAAAGCCATTTAGCTACCGTCCCTTCCTCCATTGTGTCGCTTAAACGCGGCATATTTATAACTTCTGCCATTTCAATTTAAATTTTGTGTGATAAAAAAGGATAATCTTCTTGCTCGTAAACAACGTCATACATCACGTTTTTCTCTGGATAAGGAGAATCTTCAGCGAATTGTTCACATTCTGCCACTAAATGCTTCACTTTTTGGTCAATTTCATTAATTTGTTCTTCCGTAGCGTATTTCTTTTCTAGAAGAATACTTTTAATATAGCTGATAGGGTCTTCTTCTTGTTTTTCTGAAACCTCTTTTTTAGTTCGATAATGCTGTGCATCACTCATAGAGTGACCCCTGTAACGGTATGTTCTTATTTCTAAAAACGTTGGTCCGTTACCACTTCTCGCTCTTTTTATAGCTTCATCTAAGGCTTCAGCTACCACCTCGGGTTTCATTCCATCTACGGGCTTACAAGGCATATCATAAGCCAATCCCATTTTCCAAATCTCAGTGTGATTGGCAGTTCTTTCAACGGAAGTACCCATAGCATACCCATTATTTTCAACACAGAAAACTACAGGTAAATTCCATAACATAGCTAAATTCATAGTTTCATGAAGAGATCCCTGACGCATAGCGCCGTCTCCCATAAAAGTTAATGTTACACCGCCTTTGTTAAAGTATTTATCGGCAAACGCAAGTCCTGCACCTAAAGGAATTTGACCTCCAACAATACCGTGTCCTCCATAGAATCCATGTTCTTTGGAGAAGATATGCATTGAACCTCCTAGACCGGAAGAGGTACCAGTACTTTTTCCATATAATTCAGCCATCACTTTTTTTGGATCTACGCCCATTCCAATGGGTTGTACATGATTTCTATAGGCCGTAATCATCTTATCTTTTGTAAGGTCCATCACGTGGAGCGCTCCTGCAAGGATTGCTTCTTGGCCATTATATAAATGAAGAAATCCTCTTACTTTTTGTTTGATATAAACCTGAGCAAGTTTGTCTTCAAATTTTCTCCAGAAGTACATGTTTTCGTACCATTCTAGATATGTTTTCTTGGTAATTTTTTTCATAATGTTTTCACTATTATAAAATTAGGTAATTTTAAATATAGCAGACAAAAATACTATATTATTAGCATCTACAAAATTATAATTCTTAAAAGAATTATAAACACAAAATTTCACTGAAATTTAGCCAGAAAATGACTACAAAAAAACATTACAAAAAAAGGAGAGGTCAAAAAATTACAGGAATGTACCATCAAAAATGAGAGGTAAGATATCTTTTACAGAGTTAGATTTTACCACCTTACCCGACTCTCCCATAAAATATAATTCCATTAAAGAGTTTTGATTTACTTCATATTCTGCCAAAACCTGTCTGCAAGAACCACAGGGGGCCACCGGTTTGGTAATTTTACTATTCATTGATTTTGCAGAAATAGCCATCGATTGGATAGTGGCCTCTGGATGCTGAGATCCAGCATAAAATATGGCAACTCTTTCAGCGCAAAGTCCAGAGGGATATGCTGCATTTTCTTGGTTATTACCCGTGATAATTTCCCCTGATTTTAATTGTAAAGCTGCGCCTACTTTAAAAGAAGAATAAGGCGCATAAGCTTTATCTCGAGATTCATGCGCCTTATTCATTAATTTTTGAATCGAAAATGGAAGGTCTGCGACCGTTTCAAATACTTCTAAATTTATTTCGATTTTGATATTTTTCACAGATTTCTAGTATTCGTCATACTCATCTCCAAAGTTAAAGGTGAGTCCAAAACGAAGGGTCCCCTCTAATGGGCTAACTACAGTTGAAGTAGAGATTAAATATGAAATATCAATATTGATGGTAGTGTACTTAAACCCGGCACCAAGCGAAAAATATTTTCTGGCCCCTTTGGTTTCATGTTCGTTAAAATACCCTGCTCTAAGAGCAAAAACATCTCTATACCAATATTCGGCTCCTAATGCCCAAGTAAACTCATTGAGCTCTTCGCTAAATCCATTTGGCGCATCGGCAAATGATTGAAATACTCCCTTAAAAAAGTCAACATTTGGATCCTCTCCTTTATAGATAACACCATTGGTATCACTTATGAGCGTATCTACGTTTGAATCGTAAATACCATCTCCATCTACATCTTCAAAAGTTCTTTCGGTTCCATAAATTGGGGGCGTTGGTACTAATAATTTATTAAATTGTGCAGTAACACCAACGGTGTTGTATTGATCTAGTATAAAATCAAATCCTGCTCCAAATGCAAGGTTAGTGGGCAAAAAACTTTCTTGACCCGTTTCATCATATTTTAATTTAGGCCCTAAATTTGAAATATTGATCCCTGCTCTCCAACGTCCATCAAAACTACTCATTGGTATTTCTTCACTTTGATAATACGATGAGATGTCTACTGCAAAAGAGCTCGCAGCATTGGCGTCTTCAATGGCAGTTTGTAATTTTAAATCGGATCGTATGTATCTACCTGTAACAGCTAATGCAATACGTTCGCTAACTCTCAATGAATAAGTAAGGTCAAACAACATTTCATTAGGCTTTACTATAAGTGGTTCTTGATCTACGGTTTCTCTTAATTCAATCTCTCCACTACTAAAATATCTAAAACTTGCTCCAAGAGCACTTTGTTCATTTATTCTATTGTAGTAGGTTATATTCCCTAAAAATACATCATTTACAAGCTTACCAAGATAGGGAGTATAGGTAACACCTATACCTTGTTTGGATAAGGCGAAAGCAGCCTTAGAAGGATTCCATTGTTGCGAAAATGCATCAGCGGAAGTTGCAACTCCTATATCGGCTAAACCGGCAGCTCTTGGATCTGCTCCAATTAATACAAATGGAACTCCTGTAGTGATCACCCTTGAATCGTTTGAGTTAGGAGTGATTGTTGTCACTATATTTTGTGCAAGTGTACGTTGAGCAAAAAAAACTAATAAGGTAAGAAATAATACTTTTTTCATTTGGTTAAAAATTTTGTGCAAATATAAATTTAATTTTATAGAATAACGAGTTTTTCATATTTTTCGGCTCGTTTGCTTGTTAGTGTTGAATTTACGGTAAGTTTATATACATAGACTCCTTTACCTACAGATTCTCCAAAATCGTCTTTTCCATCCCAGACGATATCTCTCGACAAAAACCCATCGGTACTAATAATTTGATTTTTTGTCCAAACTACTTTACCCGTAACGGTAAATACCTGAACCTGAACCTCTAAGGGCTCAAAAGGCCTATTATGATTGAACCAAAACTCGGTATAGTCGACAAATGGATTTGGATAATTTAAAACGTTGGTGATTTTTAGATCATCATTGCCCGTTACCACAAATTGAATCTCTGAAGTAGAAGAATTATTGTATACGTCCCAAGCTTTAAACGTTACGGTGTGCAATCCTTCCTCCAAGTCTCTTAGGGTAAAAGAGGCCGTTCCGTTTGAATAATCGTCGACATCTGCTTGGTAATAATCGTTGATAATAAAAGGGTTGGACTCATCACCATCAAGAATTGCAATCATATCATGACCTATTCCACTGGCTGTATTAATCCCGTTTTCATCGGAGAGTTTTGCTATTAAAATTGGCGTGTTATTGGTAACTCCCCCAGAGACAAAACTTTCGTCGTTCATGAAAAGATTGATCAATGGGCCTTGATTGTCTTCAGGTGCATCTTCATTTATTCCTCCAACTCTTATGTTTGAACTGTAACCCGTTTGATCGTTTAATGAATTATTTTGTTGAGAATAAAAACTAACACGACCTGAACCTACTGGTATTTGAGTGTCTCTTGGCATGATAAAATCAATTTCAAAAAAACCTTCCGAAACAGTTGCTTTGCCGTTAAACAAGACGCCGCCCAGAGTGGTAAAGTCCATTATTAACAATTCGTTATTAGATCCAGTAACACCATCGTTGCCTAGAGTACTTCTCTCTAAATCTTTATCAAATAACTTAACCTCTATTATTCCATTATAATCCGCTAAAATATTTCCGTTACTATCTTGAATTTCTCCGCCTAATTTGACCTTATCCAAGGCTTTTAAAACTTCTGAAAATTCTTCAAGTAAAACTCCATTAACACTTCTCAATTCAATTTTTGGTTTAGGGAAAGCTAAATGCATGGATGGATCACCAATATAAAATATTACATTTCTGTTAATGTTAGGGGTACTGTTTTTAGCTATTCGAACTGCTTCTGCTGGAGTTGCTGGAACATCTACACCAAAACCGAATAATTCTGGTGCTAACAGGTCATTAAATACATTGGCTGTTCCAGTACTTATAGATCTGGTGGTGGTCACCAAAGCGATGGCACCCCCATCTTCATTCCAATAAAAGAGTTCTCCTGCAGTGATACGTTGTGGATTATCAAATTTAGTGAATTCGCAGGTAACCGTAATCATACAGGGAAATTTATTGTTATTTCTTAAATTTTGTGCTGTTTCTTTTGTGAAAATAAATTCAGATGCCAAACCATCTTCGCCTCCATGACCTAGATAATCTATAATTAAGGCTCCTGTTTCAATCGCGTTTTGAAATTCATTATTGACATCTGGATAGCGATCTCCTCCAGCGGAAGCAATTTGTTGAAAAGAATCTGAATGAAGTTTTTTTACATTAATGGTGGGTTTTCTTGCAGAAATCTCATCCCCTAGTGCATCTAAGTTTTTTTGTAAAGAGTTAAACTCCCAATCTTCGTCAACATCATCTGAAACCAACACAAAATCGTTGCGCCAATTTCCAAAGGCTTCTTTCGAATCGTAAGCTATAATTTTATCAACCATGGAATTTGCCAATACCAAGTCGTCAGCTAAAATTCTTCCTACAGCAATATCTAATTTTTCATTTGACAACATTAGTCCTTCCTCTGGATCCATATTCCCAAAAAAATCATCCGACATGAATGAAGAAAAAGTACTGTTACTAAAAAGTCTATGGTAGGTTGGCACCATATTATTATTGTTGGATATTCGATCCTTATAATCGTAGGAGGTGTCTCCGAATAAACATAAATATTTTATCCGTTTCGCTTCAGTTGATGCGTTGTCATAAATATATTTTATAAAATTTCTGATAGCTGCAATATCTTGCTTACCGGAACTAAATTCTTCATAGATTTGATTGGTAGCAACTACTTTTATATGGATGCCATCCACTCGGAACCTGTGATCAGCTAGTCTTGATGCAGCCTGAAACAGTGATGGTGGTGTGACAATTAAATAATCTATATCTTTAAAGTTTCCCGACTCGTCCTCAAAAACAGTTCCTTTTAAGTTTTGATTTGGAACATAGGATTGATTAATTTTTATAGGATCGTAATAGTTAGTTGGATTTACAGCAACATACGCTCTTGGTTCACCGAGATTTGCCTTGAAGGAAAACGAAGCGTTAGCAGTATTCGTTTTTGAAGTGATCAAGCTTGGTTTTGTGATATCCCAAATCTGAGAAAATTGGGATGCATTACTAATTTGATATTCTCCAATTCCCGATTCCAAGCCTGCCCGATTCCACTTAAAACTCATCTGCTTGTTATTGCCTTCTAAAAAAACCAGCGCATCCACGCTTATATAGTCTAAATATCCAATACTAGAGGGATTTCCTCCGTTATTGTAAATCAAATTAAAAACTATGTTTTCATTACCCGACGGAATATCTCCAGTAAATTCTTTTGAGTCTAATAATTGTGGATCATTAATTGGACTAAATATTAATGGATTTAGACTTGTTCCGTTGATTGAGACTGCCATGGACGTGGTAATCTCGGAAGCAGATGCTACCTTTACTTTAACATTCATTAATTCTCCAGGAACAATATTCGGAAAATCTAATGTAAATGATTGCTCGCTTTCAATGTCAAAGCGATTGCTCAGCCATCTGCGTCCTACTTTAGCAGGGTTAAACTCATCGCTTTCAAAAAATTTATAGCTATTATAGCGGTCAATAATGGTTGTTGCCTCGCCCGAGGGTTCTGCCATTTGTTGTATTCTGTTACCAAAATCAACACCGGAAGTTACGTAATAAAAAGATTGATCACTATAAGGATTAATATTGGTATCAAAATGTTCGCCTTGATATCCTTTTGTGCCAACTCCGTAAAATAAAATGAAGTCATTACTGTCGAAACTCCCGTCCTCTTCTCCTACTATTTGTATAGAATTTTCTATTAAATCAAGCTCATTATTATCTATATTTTTAAATGGAAGAGCCTTACCACCATTCCCAAATATTTTTATAGTACGAGGATCGACATTGTCAGTATTCATTCCAATACTGTTTAAAAAACTTTTATTTATTCTGTAGACTCCAGTTTGATCAACTTTAAATTTATACCAATCACCTGAAGCCAAAACCGAATTGGTAAGAGGAATAACTTTTTGTGGTCTATTTGAGTTATCGTAACTATACGACACCTTAAAAGAAATGATTTTTTTATAAACTCCATTAACTTTTATGATTGGATTTATTGAAACAGATGAATACAATTTGTCTCTGGCTTTACCGCTTTTTAATACTGAAGTATGTTTATCTAATAAAGGCTCTTTTTGAGCGATTTTTAATTCGTGACTAGAGAGATTATCGTATCGAATATTTGATATTTCTAATGATTTTTCATCAACATAGTTAGTGTCCTCCCATTGAATATAGTAGCTCATGTCCTGATCGATCAGAACATCAATTAATCCTGGAGAATATTTTTTTATAATATTTTGAGTGCTTGTTTCGCTATTTTGTTGATCAATATCATTCCAATAAATTTCAAATTGTTTGCTTTGACCAATCGAAATAAAAGGAATTAGCAACAAAATATATAGAAATATGTATTTTTTCATCATTATTAGTAACGCTACAAATATAAAGTTAGTATAGTAAAAAATTAATCATACAATCACATAAAAAAACGGTATTGTAACAATAATCAAAAAAAATATTCGTTTCAAGTTTGCTAGTACAGTCAATAATTCTAAGTATTGTTATAATATTTAAAATATTATTGAATTATTATCGTTAATTGTTATATTGCAAACCCAATCTTTTCATAACTGAAAACTATGAACTTTAAAAACAAATTAGCTCTTAAGCTATTCATTTTATTATTTACAACCACCTTATTAGTTAGTTGTAACAAATCAAGAAACTACAAGGATAGCTCAAGAGCTACCGGTTGGAAAATGAATGCTAAAGAAGGAGGCTTCCAATACAATGCAGAAGCAAAAGAACAAGAAACTGGTCCAGGTCTTGTATTTATCGAAGGTGGTACTTTTACAATGGGTAGGGTACAAGATGATCCAATGCATGATTGGAACAATACTCCAAACCAACAACATGTGACATCTTTTTACATGGATGAGACCGAAGTAACTAATTTAATGTATTCTGAATATTTAGATTGGTTAAAAAAAATGTTCCCTCCTACAGAAAAAAATTATAGAAATATTTACAATGGGGCTGTTCCTGACACCTTAGTTTGGAGAAATAGATTGGGCTATAATGAAGTAATGACTAATAATTATCTCAGGCATCCTGCTTTTGCAGATTATCCTGTGGTTGGTGTGAGCTGGATTCAAGCTGTTGAGTTTAGCAATTGGAGAACTGACCGTGTTAACGAATTGATCCTTGAAGAAGAAGGTTTTATTGTTAGGGATGCAAAATACGATGTAGAAGCTGGTGAGTCTTTCAGTACTCAAACGTATTTAAACTCTCCTACCTCAACCTACGGGGGTAACGACTCTATAACGCGTCAAGCAAGATCCACCCAGGCAAGAATTAAAAGAAATAGAGATAGTACAGACATCTATGTTCAAAGAAAAGACGGTATATTACTACCTGGCTACCGATTACCAACGGAAGCAGAGTGGGAATATGCGGCGGTTGGACTTGTCGGCCTCAGAAATTATAATGTTTATCGAGGAAGAAAAAAATACCCTTGGGAAGGTCAATATACGCGATCTGGATCAAGAAAATCAAAAGGAGACCAGTTAGCAAATTTCAAACAAGGTGATGGTGATTATGGAGGAATTGCTGGTTGGAGTGATGACGGTGCAGACATCACAGCCGAGGTAAAATCATACGAACCCAATGGTTACGGATTGTACGATATGGCTGGAAATGTTGCAGAATGGGTGGCAGACGTTTATCGCCCAATTGTAGATGATGAATTTAGTGATTTTAATTATTTCCGAGGAAATCAATACACCAAGAACTTGATTGGAGAAGATGGTAAGGTTAAAATTGTAACTGCAGATTCTATTGTATATGACACTTTAAACAATGGTAAAATTGTCGCTGTGAATTTGCCAGGCGAAATTTATCAAATTCCAGTTGATGATAATGAAACTTATTTAAGAACAAATTTCTCATCCAGTGACAACCGAGATTTTCGTGATGGTGACAAAAAATCAACTAGATATTTTCAATCATTTAATGATGACGAAGATGAGAATGAAGAAATGTATGATGCTCCAGAACATAAGGTAGAATATGACGATAACGGCAACTTAATAAACCGTCAATACGATAAATCATCAACAAGAACATCTCTTATTAATAATGAAGCTCGTGTTTATAAAGGTGGATCTTGGAGAGACAGAGATTACTGGCTAGATCCAGCACAGAGAAGGTATTTACCACAAGATATGGCTACTGATTATATAGGTTTTAGAAATGCCATGTCAAGACTTGGGTCAAAATCTAAAGAAGGAAAAAGACCAAGACATTAAATAATAAAAAACTAAAAAAAACCTCTTCAATAACTGAAGAGGTTTTTTTGTACCTTTATTTATATGAAAATTAAAGAAATCCACCAGCATTTTTTAAATTCATCCGGAATAAGTACCGATACAAGGAATATTAAAAGCAATTCTCTTTTTTTTGCTCTAAAAGGAGATCATTTTAATGGAAATGAATTTGCTCATTTAGCAATAGGTAAAGGCGCTTGTAAAGTGATTATAGATGAAAAAAAATTCATGAATGATCACTCTATTCTAGTTCCTAATGTTTTAAAAACCCTCCAAGAATTAGCCAGTTTTCATAGAACTTATCTGAACATACCTATTATAGCGCTTACAGGGAGTAATGGAAAAACAACTACCAAAGAACTTGTAAATGTAGTTTTATCAAAAAAATTTAAAACGGTTGCCACTAGTGGAAATTTCAATAATCATATTGGAGTACCGCTTACATTACTAAATATGGATAAAAGTACCGAATTAGGTATTGTGGAAATGGGAGCAAATCATCCTGGAGAGATCGAATTATTGTGTACAATAACAAAACCTGATTATGGGTATATTACAAATTTTGGAAAAGCCCATATAGAGGGCTTTGGAAGTTTAGAAGGTGTGATTAAATCAAAATCAGAGTTGTACCAATATCTTAGAGCAACCAACAAAACGGTATTTGTAAATGACAACGATAAAAATCAGAAAAAAAAATCTGAACACATTAAAAAATTTACATTTGGAAATGAATCGCAAAATTGTGCTCCTCAACTTATTGATTCTTCGAACGAATTACTATTATCATTTGAAGGCTTGACAATTCAAAGTCATTTAATAGGTCATTATAATTTTAATAATATAGCTGCTGCAATAACCATGGGATCTTACTTTGGAGTTGATCGTATGAATATCAAAAAAGCGATTGAAAGCTATGTACCTAGTAACAACAGGTCACAAATCATAAAAAAAGAGACCAATACCATCATTTTAGACGCCTACAATGCAAATCCAACGAGTATGATGGCGGCGCTAAAAAACTTCATCCAGTCAAGCAGTCCCAATAAAATAGTTTTTCTTGGAGACATGTTTGAATTAGGTGTTACCTCTGAAGAAGAACATCAATATATTAGTGATTACATTGAAAAATATTTGGATGGACAATGTTATTTAATTGGAAATGCATTTTATAAAACTATTTCCAATGTGGAAAACATAAAAAAATATCCATCGTTTGAGAACTTAAAACCTGTATTGGAGAGCACCTCTTTTTCAAACACTCATGTTTTAATAAAAGCTTCAAGAGGTATGGCTTTAGAGAGGATTTTAAACTTTTTCTAAATTAAAATCTTCTATAATATTTCTTTATTAATAATATAATTCTGTAAATTGAACGATCAATCAAAAAATAATCTAAAAACAATTCAAAAAATGAAAAAACTATTTACACTTTTATTTGCAGGGTTCGTATTGGCAGCTTGTAATGATGCACAAAACAGTAATGAAAAAGTATCCACAAAGGAAGATTTAAAACCGACAGTAATTGGTTCAGCCTATATGGAAGACCGCTCCGTAAACCCAATTACTGGAGGCGATTTAAATACGGAACAAGTTTGGCTGGATTATGTTCAAGCTCATAACGATAAAAATTTAGAAAAGATTGCGGAATTGAACCATCCGGAATGGGAAGGTTTCTTGCCCGATGGAAGAACCCTCAAAGGAACAGACGCTCAAATGGAATTATTAAAAACTTGGTTCGAAACATCAAATCCATCATGGGAAGTCCAGTGGATGATTACCAATGATAGTAAAAATGAGAAAGGTGAAATGACCCATTGGCTAACTACAGGTAATACCTATACTGATACCGATGCAGATGGAAATGAGGTTTTAGAACACCACATTCATGACATGGAATTTGTAGATGGGAAAATTAAAAAAATAAATGTTTATAGTAGAGCTAAAACAATGGAATAAATGAATTAGTTCATACTATAAAAAGCAATCCTAATAGTTTAGGATTGCTTTTTTTGTTTCCACTAGTTTCTGCATTTTAAATACTATTATCATTTACTTTAGAAAAAAATCAATAAGTTAAGCTAGCTTTACATTTTTTTATTGTATTTTTGTAAAGTTAACTTAACAATTAATTTATAAAATGAAACTTAAAATATTTAGAATTATGGCAATAATAGTAGGAATTATCGGAACAAGTTTAATCAATAGGTTTATGGAGGGAGGTGCATTATTTATGTCTCTTATTCTTATTTGTTTATTAATCTTAATTTATTTTACAATAAAATCTATTTTAACCCTTAAAACAAATAAAGAAATTTCAAAAAAAATGCTTAAACACATTAGCGATAGTGGTACGCTTGGATTAGCTTTAGGTGTTATGGGTTCGTTTATAGGACTTATAACTGCTTTTGATGTTCTTGAGGCTACTGGAGCTGCAGAACCCTCTATACTTGCAGGGGGATTAAAAGTTGCCTTATTATCAACTCTATTTGGGCTTTTTACTTTTTCAGTTTCAAAGCTTGCCATATTAATCCTAAGAATTGTTCAAAAATAAAACCATGAGTCTATCTAAAAAAGAACTTTCAATTTTAATTGAGGTTGTGTATTCAATTGTATTTACATTAATATTTCTTCCCTATTTTTATGAAAACCAAGAAAAAAATCTCATACTTATAGATGGTTTAGTTGGGAAAATAATTCAAATTACAATAAGTTCCATAATCTATTTTTCTCTTGCCTATGCTTTATTAGAGGTTACTTTTAAAAAAAAGGAAGCTAGAGATGAAAGAGATGATATGATAAATTCAAAATCCTATAAATTAGGTTATTTACTTTATGAATTCTCTTTATTTATTTTTATTGGATATGTATATTCTAAATTTCAAAATAAAGAACTCTTAAACCTCACAGGAAATCAGGAATTATATAATAGCTTTCAACTAACTGATGGTGGAGTTGTTTTTTTTATTCTTGTATTGCTTGCCTTTACATCGATTATAAAGTCATTGTATCAGTTTTACTTATATAGAACCGTTTAAAATGATTTTAAAAAACAACTTGAAAGAAGTCAGGCAAAAGAAAGGTTTAACTCAAGAAGAATTAGGAACCAATGTTGGAGTCAGTCGGCAAACAATTATTTCAATTGAACGATATCGGTATAAACCAACCTTAGAATTAGCCATGAAAATAGCACAGAATCTGAATATAAAAATTGAAAAATTATTTTATTTCGCCGATTAAAAGAACCTTTTTAGGTCGTATTTAAAAAAATCAAAATCAATTATTCACTATAACTGAGATAATTTTATTGATAACCTAGTTAAAACAATTAATAACCATATCATTATATTTGTTTAAAATTGACTCATGAACACATTTGAAATTAAATATCAAGGAAATCTAAGAACAATTGCTACGCATTTAGATTCTGGATCCGAAATAAGCACCGATGCTCCAAAAGACAACCATGGACTAGGGCAAACATTTTCACCAACAGATATGGTATGTTCTGCTTTAGCAAGTTGTATCTTAACCATAATGGCAATTGCCGTTGAGAAAAATAATGTAGACATTAAAGGCACTAAAGCAATGGTCAAAAAAACAATGGGTAATAATCCTAGAAGAATAGCTAAAATTCAAATTGATATAGTTTTCCCAAAGGAATACGATTCTAAAACCAAAACTATTTTAGAAAAGGCAGCTTATAATTGTCCTGTTCACCATACTTTATCAGAAACTGTTGAAAAAAACATTTCTTTTACCTACACAGGTTAATCATAATAATTTTGAATTATGAATAAAACTGAACCCATTAACACAATGAATAAGTTTTCATTATTTAATGAAGAATGGAGTTCTAAAAGCATTTACATAATCGGTATTAGCGGGATAATTTTATTTATTACCAGTAGTTTGATTGGCGGATTTTTAACTTAGATGGAAATATGAATCGACAAGAATATGATAAAAATACGTGCTTATTTAAATATTTTTTTAATAGTCCCCTCATACAATCGGAGCGGAGCTTTACTTTTAAATTTTTCTTGAAATTCTTTGTCTTCCCAAACAGTAGTACTTCGAACATGATTATTAATAAGATAATTGTCATGTCTTGAGGTGCAACCTGCAAAAAGAATATTTTTATTTTTTAAATTTTTGAAGAACCTCAATACTTCACCTGATATAAAATATAGGTTTTCATTACAATCTGCGTTAATATCGTAGGAATAAATTACATAGTCTGTTTCGTTTTTAATGTTAACAAAATCTTTTTCAGATAAATCTTCCTCTTTAAGAGTTCTGTCTCTAATCTTATTATATGAATCAAGGCTTAGCGGAAAAAAGACACTATGTCCAGAATAATAGCCAGAATGGTCAAATAATATAACGTTTAATTCTGGTAATAGCGCTACAGCGCTCTTAATAAGTTCTTTGTGTATAGGTTTTGTAATATAGGTCTGATATAAAGTACACCTTATAATCTCTTCTATATCCGAGCTATGTGAAATCGTGCGAAGCCGATCAGTTGATAAATTCATTTTAGATTTTAGCCATTGTGGATCGGGGAGTTCATTAGATGCTTGAGATAGCGAGTATTTTCGTAATTCGAAATCGTAATAAGTAGGAATAGAAATCGGAGCGTTTAAATTACGAATAACTTGGTAGGGTATAAAGGTGATATCTACCATTTCTTCTTCCTTATCGGGCTTTAACAAAGTTTCATTCTTTTCCCACCTACTTATCGTACGGACATCTACATCGAATTCAGCGGCTAAATTTTGTTGAGAAATACGATTACGATCACGATATTCTTTTAATAGTTCTCCGATTGATGAATATTTCTTCATAAAAAAACATTTATTATTCCAAGTAAAGTTAGTTATTATAATCAATACGACATCCAGTGTCATCTGTTAATTGTTCTTCTTAAAATATTTTTGTCTAAAATTTAAATAGATGATTAAGATAAAACTCGATTTAGTAGAGTTCGAAATGCTGAAAAACCCTATACAGAATCAAGAAAAATTGAGCGCAGTTCAAAATATTAAGAAATTAATTGAAAAAATAGATTTTGAGGCTGAAGTGGTTCCAATGCAAAATAAAACTAAACTTAATAAATTATTAATTTCTCTAAAAGGAAGTTTCTTAACAGAAGAGGAATCTAAAATAATTGAAGAATTGGTTGTATAAAGATAACCAAATTTTAAGTTGAGCCTTTTGAGAGTGACGTTTGATGTCACCAGACATTTAGTGTCATCTTTCGCACAAATAAAACGATCTAATTTTGGAATGCTATTAAAATCGTGACCTAATAATTATAAAATTACTGAAAGACTTGGAGAGATCTCCCTTTATTTTAAAAATTAAATACAGATTAAAAATTAAAATCTATGTCAAATAAACTATGGGCTGAATACTACATGTACACAATGGGTAAACAACATGCAATACAATATTGTCAAAATCAAAATGATCAAACAAAAAACTGGAATAAAATAATTCATCATATAAATAAGATATGATTTATTAGAAGATGACAGAAAAATACATTCGTATAATTATCACACTAAGATTGTTTGTAGGCCACTAAAATTAGTACGCTACTAACGTTTTTTAAAATACACTAATTAAAAAAATGGAATCAGAAATAAATGAATTGAAGCGACATCTTAACGAATTTAAACGCAATTGCAATGAGGTATCATTTTTATATCTTATAAAAGTGCACAAAAAATATGGAACCATAGAGCCCTCAAAAATTAAAACTAAGTTAAATTGTAAATAAGCGCAATTGACTTTTTTTGGTGAAAAACAAAAAAATCACTCAAATGATTTGATTTCATAAAGTGAATCTTCCGATCCTTATTTCCAACTTTTTTAAAAAATTATTGTGTAATTTTGAGTTATGAATAAAATTGAACCCATTAACATAATGAATAAGTTTTCATTATTTAACGAAGAATGGACTCCTAAAATTATAGGAGAACTTAATGGTCAGCATGTTAAGCTGTGTAAACTTAAAGGTGATTTTGTTTGGCATAGTCATGAAAATGAAGATGAACTTTTCATGGTTTTTAAAGGAACACTATTAATCGATTTTAGAAATGATAGAACCGTTGAGGTAAAGGAAGGTGAAATTTTAATTATACCAAAAGGAGTAGAGCATAGACCCCATACGAATGGAGAGATGGTGTTTAACTTATTATTTGAACCAAAGACTACTTTACATACGGGTGCTATTGAAACTGAGATGACAGTTAAAAAATTAGATTGGATTTAAAATATTTTTTTAAAATATTCACAAACGATAATCATATTTTTATCAAACTTTTCAATATGAGTAGCCATTTCTCTTTTGTAATATGCTTCATGAACTTTAATCCAATAGTTTAAAGACTTATCTCCTTCTCCTTCAATTTCTGCAAATTCTGGAGTTATTTTATTAAAAGGAACTTGTTGAACTTTAATAGTTTCAATTATTGCTCTTGGATTTCCAACCCAATTAGTAACAATATATTTATTGCCAACTCTTGGAAGTGAAACATTATTTTTTTTGAACCACCACAAAGAAGTAGCAGTTGCTTGCTTTATTCCTTTAACAACTAGTTCTGCACATTCATCAGCATCTTTTTTATTATCACAAAAGTATAATGACAGAGGAGTTTCTTTTTTTTTATTACAAGGGTTTAAATTCAAATAATCATTCCAAAATCTTTCCACTTGATTGTGGTTTTTATCCAAAATTTCCATTTTAAAAAGATAGTATTAATTAATTGTAAAACTCAAACAATAAAAAATCCCAACTAAAGCTGAGGTTAAAAATGTGGGCCTTACGGTCCTAGGTTCGAATTTTTTTAGAAAATTATTACGTAAGTTTAGATCATGAAAATTAAAGTTTGAAAAAATGATTTGTATAAAAACTAATATTCCTAAAGAAGTATGTGACATTGATGATGAATTAAAAGCAATTTATCATAGTAGAGATACAATTTGTATTTGGGTATTTAAAAATAGAATTGAGAGAAATAAATTTATGGATGAAACAATTGGAATGCAAAAGAAGGAAAGAGAAGATCATTACATTTCAAATTATAAATAATAAACCCAATGAAAATTCATTGGGTTTTATTTTAGTGGGCCTTACGGTCCCAGTTTCGAACTTTTTTACCTTGCTTTTAAGTAGCCAAAGATAGATAGAGCCAACATTGCAATATCCGGCACCGCACTTTCAATACTAAAATTCATTAACGATTCATCTGCCATTATTCCAAAGAATACATACATAAGAACGACTGTACCAATAATGTATGCCAGTAAAAGTTTTTTAGCTGTTTCAATTGAACAGTCTCTTGAAAGAAATAGCATTAGCCCAATGATTAAGAGAGCTGGTGACAGGCCGTAGTGGAATAATTCTCCCATTCTTAATACATCAGCGTTTTCTGAAATAACAATCTCATTTGCAAGTGCCGCAGCAAAGAACATCATAATTAAACCCATTAATGTGTTATATACACCAAGAATAGATAAGGATAATTTTGTTTTCATAATTTTATTTTTTACAATAATACAAAAACCCACTCAATTGAGCGGGTTTATTTTTGGTGGGCAATGAGGGATTCGAACCCCCGACCCCCTCGGTGTAAACGAGGTGCTCTGAACCAGCTGAGCTAATTGCCCGTTAATCGGGTGGCAAATATAAGGTAGTTTTTAGTTAACACAAACAATTATATAAAAAAATTACAAAACTTCTGCGACTACAAAGGTACTACCTCCTATAAATATCAAATCCTTTTTAGCAGCAGCTGTAAGTGATTTTTCATAAGCCACATTTACCGAAGAATATGTTTGACCCACAAGAGAATATAATGATGCTTGTTGCGCTAGTTTCTTTACATCTAGCCCTCGAATAACATTGGGCTTACAAAAATAATAGATCGCATTTTTTGGAAATAAGGGCAGAATAGTGTCTAAATTTTTATCATCTACAACCCCTAAAACAATATGAAGTTGATCGTAACTTACCGTATTTAGTTGTTTCATTACAAGGCTCAGGCCTTCCCTATTGTGAGCAGTGTCGCAAATCACTTTTGGAGTATGATTAAGTATTTGCCATCTTCCCGATAGTCCCGTGTTCTTAATAATTTTTTTTAATCCAGCTTGAATGATTTCTTTAGAGAGTTTCCATCCCATTTTTTTTAAAACACTTAAAGCGGTATAAGCCGTTTGGCTATTCTTTAGTTGATAGTCTCCTAATAAATCTATTTTCAACTTTGGCGTTGATATATCTTCTGCGAATAGTATTGGACTGTTTGTCTCTTTTGATTTTCTTAAAAAAATAGCTTTAGTTTCTTCGGTATATTCTCCAATAACAACTGGAGTTTTCGTTTTGATTACTCCTGCCTTTTCATGCGCAATTTCCTTTATGGTTTCTCCTAAAAATCTGGTATGATCCAATCCAATGTTTGTAATCACAGCTATTTCTGGTTTTATAACATTAGTACTATCTAGTCTGCCTCCTAATCCAACTTCGATGATAGCAATATCTACTTTTTCATTTTTAAAAAAATCAAAAGCCATCCCAACAGTCATTTCGAAAAATGACAATTGATTTTGTAAAAAAAAAGACTGGTGTTTTTTTATAAAATGAACAACGTTTTCTTCAGTTATTAATTCTCCATTAATTTTGATACGCTCTCTAAAATCTTTTAGGTGAGGAGATGTATAAAGCCCTACTTTATAGCCTGCTTCTTGAAAAACAGATGCCATCATGTGACTGGTAGAACCTTTTCCATTTGTTCCTGCTACATGTATAGACTTAAAATCATCTTGAGGGTTCCCCAAATAATTAACTAGCTTAATAGTGTTGGATAAATCAGCTTTGTAGGCAGAAGCTCCTATACTTTGATAGATTGGTAACTGACGGTAAAGCCAAGATATGGTTTCAGTATAATTAATAACTTTTTAGTTAACTACTAATTTTTTTGTGGTTTGATCTGTATCTGAATAAATATTTATATAGTAAATACCTGGAGAAATCCCATTTAAATAAATTCTTCCATCGGAACTTGAGGATATATTATTTTTTTGCAACACTTTTTTTCCTAAAGCGTCATAAATTTCAATTTTATAGTCTTCACCCGCCTCAATAAAAGATAAATTAACGTAGTCAGACGCTGGATTAGGATACAATGTTATCGCTGAAGCCAAAGTAGTAGATGAAGTTGATAAAATATTATTTGAAATATCTAATTTATAGCTAGAACGACCATACGTAGCAACATAAAGGTATTCACTGTTTTCGTGGATATGCAAATCATTCACGACAACCGATGGCATGTTAACACCAAGAGGTTCCCAGTTTTCTCCTTCATCTGCAGATGCTAGGACTCCAATGTCAGTGCCTAGAAATAAATTTCCATAATTGTCTTTTAAAATATCATTTACGGGAATGTCTGGTAAGTTATTTGAGATATCGTTCCAAGTTGTGCCATAATCATCACTTTTAAATACATGCCCGTGTTCTTCTCCATAACGATAACCCGAGTAAGTAACGTATACTTGGGATACATTACTTGATGAAGCCAATACTTTAGTAACCCATAAATTAGGAAGAGTATCAGAAACTAAGGTCCAGTTGGTTCCACTATCTTGGGTTACCCAAACATTTCCATCATCAGTGCCTGCATAAATAAGATTGCTATCTAAAGGAGACACATCGATAGACGTTACAGTTCCATAGGCTAAATTTCCACTGTGTGGACCATTACTTAAATCGGGACTTATAACCCCCCAGTTACCTGCGCCATTAGTGGTCTTGTAGATCCTTTGTGTGCCATAATAAAGAGTTTGTGAGTCTGCTGGATCAAAAGTAATGGCAGTATCCCAATTATTAACATCACTACTAGGTATACCGTTTAAAGCTCCATTAAAAGAAACTCCATCATTTGTTGATTTTCCTAGATTTCCCCTCTGAGATAATGCATAAATTATATTCGTATTGTCAGATTGAACCAGTGGCTGAAAACCGTCACCACCGAATATTGGTTGCCAGTCATCTATTCCAGCTGAAGTTGTTCTAATTGTATTATTGTCTTGAGTTCCCCCATATACTTTGTTCTCATTTTGAGGGTCCACATAAAAACGATAAAATTGAGTAATTGGCAGGGTATTGTCTTTTTGGTAAGTATCACCATTGGTACTACTTTTATATAATCCGCCGTCATTTCCTATCAATACCTCTCCTGGTACTTGAGTATTAAAAGCTACTGCATGTTGGTCTACGTGAACATTCGAAAAAGTGGAGCCCCAAGTAGTTCCTCCATCTAAAGTTTTCTCCATTACAAAACCAGAATTATAAACAATATTTTCATCAGTAGGATCTACAAAAACTCCACCAAACCACCAATGATAGGAAGTTCCATTGCTTATAGAATTTACCTCTGCCCACGAATCTCCACCATCAGTTGTTTTAAAAGTCCCCTCTACATTTCCTATTTTATCGGTATAAAATGCATACAATACCTCAGGGTTTGATTGTGAAATATCAATACTAATCCTTCCTTTATCATTTGGATCGCTTGGCAGACCATTTGTTAACTCTTCCCAAGTGTCGCCTCCATCTTGTGAGCGATAAATTCTGGAGGTCTCGCCTCCATATTGTCTGTTATTAGGTCTTCTAATGCGTTCCCAACTAGCAGCATAAATAATATTTCCATTATCAGGATGAATTGACATGTCAATAATCCCAGTAGAATCACTCACTAACAACACTTGTTCCCAATCTTGACCATCATTTGTAGATCGATATACCCCTCGTTGATTATTTTTTTTAAACAAGGGACCCATAGCCCCCACAAAAATAGTTTGCTCGTTAAAAGGATCAATTAATACCTTACTGATACTTCCTACGTCTGGCAATCCTCTAGACTCCCATGTAAGTCCACCATCGTCGCTTTTAAACATTCCGTTCCCATCATAGGCTAACGATCCTCCACCTGCATTTACTTCACCTGTACCTAGCCAGATTATATCGGTATTATTTTTTGAAATTTCAATATCGCCAATAGATAACATTTCTTGTTCATCAAATATTGGCAACCAGTTATCACCGCCGTCCGTAGTTTTAAAAATTCCTCCAGATGCTGCTCCTACATAATAGGTTTCTGCTTTATCAACAGGAATTTCGATATCGGTAATTCTACCTCCTATATTAGTTGGACCAGCAAATTCCCATAACACATTTGCATTTGCGCTTCTATAAATCCGTTCTTTTTTCCATTGTACAGCTTTTGAATATGCATCAGTTTTTAATTCACCTGATGGATAAGCACGTTGCATAAACATAAAATCGTGAGGTGATTTTTTGATCTTATGAATTATATTGTTCTGTTCATCTGAACTGTTTTTACAGGAAAAAAGAGAAACAACAACTAAAAAAAACAAAACCTCTAGACGTTTCATAGCTTGATTTTTATAAGCTTTAAATATACTTAATTTGAATTAAAATTATGATAAAAATTTCTAATCAGAGAGACTGAAACGATAGATAATTTTTCCAATTTGCTTGAAAGGCGCTTTATCATCCTCATTAAATTTTGTTGCTAAAGCTGCTCTTTTTGCTGGGTCTAACAAACATTTTGAGTTATTAGTTGTTCCCCTAACTCCTGGAGTTGCATCTATCACGTTTCCAATTCTATCTACCTCTATACTTACTACAACAATTCCAGCTTCATTACAATCCTGTAAAAATTTTTTTTTATTTAATGCTTCTCTTCCTCCCAACAAATAATTACCGTCACCATCTAAGCTTTTTCCGGTCCCATAATAACTTTTAGCGCTCAGATCTCCTTTAGCGTCTCCCTTATCTCCGCCGGTTTCATCACTTCCTTCTCCAAATTGATTTTCACCTTCACTTTTTGGACCATTAATTAAACTTGATAATGCATCAGTAGTTGTTTTATCGGGTTTTGGATCAGGCTTTTTTTCAGGTTTTTGGCCTTGTATTTCTTTTTCAACCATCTCTTCAACCTCTCTTACTTCCTCTTTATTTTCTTCCTTTTTAATAACAGGAGCGTCCGTAGTTTCTTGAGTTATTAAATCTTCTTTTGCTTCAGAAGGTTCTTTAGTAGCTAGTGTTGATACTTTTTGTTTTGGTGCTGTACTTACTTTTTTTGGAGGTTGAATTTTTCCAGAACCCGTATCCATAATTCCAAAATTTATTGCAATTCCATTTTCTGGTGGTGGGTCTAAATAGGATAGCCCAACATAAAACAATAAGAGTATGATGATTGCATGAATAATAACCGTTATGGTCATACTCTTTTTTTTATGTTGTGTATCTAATAAACTCATTTTAATTGGGTCTTACTGCCAATACCACTTTGTAATTTTTTTTAGTAGCAATATCCATAATAAAAACTGCATCTTCAATGGGCACCCCTTCCTCTGCTCTTAAAATAATAGTTGGGGTTTCTTGTCCAACTAAAATTCTATCAAGTTCAAAAGCTATATTTTGTTTGTTTACCCGTTCTTTATTGATATAATAAGCACCTTTGTGGGTGACACTTACAGAGACATTTTGTTGATGAGTCGTTTTACCTTTTGCTTTCGGCAAAATCAAATCCAATGCATCTGGAGTGATTGCTGGAGAGGTAAGTAGGAAAAATACTAATAACAAAAAAACAATATCGGTCATAGAACTCATACTGAACTCCGCACTCACCTTATTTCTCCCTCTTAAATTCATTATACGGGTTCATTTAAGAGGTCTAAAAACTCTACTGCTGTTGCTTCCATTTGGTGTACTACCTTATCTGTTTTTACCACTAAGTGATTGTAACCGATGTAAGCGATAATTCCAACAATTAAGCCTGCAACTGTAGTAGTCATGGCTGTATAGATTCCCTCTGCCAAAGTTCCCATTTCTGCTTGACCACTGCTGGTTGCTAGTGTATGAAAAGCTAAGACCATGCCAATTACTGTTCCTAAAAACCCGATCATAGGAGCAGCGCCAGATATGGTTGCTAGAATGCTAACATTTTTTTCTAGTTTATAAACCTCTAATTTTCCTGCATTTTCAATGGCCGTATTGATATCCTCTAATGGACTACCAATTCTGGAAATTCCTTTTTCGGTCAGTCTTGCTACAGGTGTGTTTTTCTGAGAACACAATACTTTTGCAGCTTTCATATTTCCACTACTTATATTGTCTCTTATCTGACTCATAAAATTAGCGTCATAATCCGTAGCTGCTTTGATCGCGAACAACCTTTCAAAATAAAGATAGACTGCAACAAATAAGAGGATAAACAAAACTCCTATTATAATTTGACCTGCCATACCTCCATCGGTTATAAGCTCCATAATGGATAGGGTCTTTTCTTGAATTATTGGCTCAAGATTCTGATTTGTCTCAGAATCATTTTGAATAAGTGTAGGCAACATGTATTATCAGTTTTTATTTAACAACGAATATTTTAGGTTATAAATTGTTTTGTTGACATCTATAACAAGATTTTAATGTAAAAATAAATTATTATAGAAAATAAATGATTCCCAATAGACCCGTAATTCCTAAAACAATAGTATATGGAAAAGCCATCTTCACCATTTTAACATAATCTAAATTAATCAATGGGGCTAAAGAGGAGGTCAGTAAAAATAAAAATGCTGCTTGACCATTGGGTGTTGCGACAGACGGCAAATTAGTGCCCGTATTAATCGCAATAGCTAATTTTTCAAATTGCTCAAGTTCGATAGCGCCTGCATCATAGGCTGTTTTTATTTCTCCAATATAAACGGTTGCAACAAACACATTATCACTTATCATCGAAAGCACTCCATTGGCTAGATAAAACATACTCGGTTGCTGAGAGGGATCAAGCGTTAATGCCCAATCAATGATCGGCTTGAATAAATGCTGATCGTGAATCATGGCTACAATCACAAAAAACACCACTAACAACCCTGTAAAAGGAAGCGCTTCTTCAAATGCTCTTCCTAACTGATGCTCTTCAGTTATACCCATAAATGCCGTTTGAACAACAATGAGCGCTAAACCAATAAAACCAACTGGAGCTATATGCATCGCCAAACCAATAATTAATAAAATTGCAGAAACGGCCTGAACTTTAATCCCCCATTTTTCTTTATCGGTTCGTTTCAGATCCTCCTCTTCAGTATAATGCTCTATAATGGTTCTCGCTACCTCAGGCAACTTTTGTCCGAATCCGAATATACCAGTTGTTTCTAGAATCATTGTAGTCGCTAGTCCAGCAACTAAAACAGGGATTGTAATGGGTGCCATACGTAAGAAAAATTCGATAAAATCCCATCCCATTCGTTCACCAATCAATAGATTTTGAGGCTCTCCTACTAGCGTGCAAACACCACCAAGTGCAGTACCAACAACACCATGCATAATTAAACTTCGTAGAAAACTTCGAAACTCCTCTAGAGTCTCTCCACTTAATTCAGATTTATCTTTTACTCCGCTCTCGTTGTAATCACGCTCCCCTGAATGTATCTTATGATAAACCCCATAAAACCCAATCGCTACACTTATTAAAACCGCAGTAACTGTCAATGCATCTAAAAAAGCTGATAATACTGCAGATAAGAAAACGAATAAAAGTGACAATATTAGTTTTGATTTTATCTTTGTAAATACCTTACTAAAAATATACATTAATAAAGGTTTCATAAAATAAATTCCAGCAACCATAAATACTAATAAAAGAATTACTTCTAGATTTTGGTCAACTTCATGGTACGCATTTTCAGGAGTTGTTAATTTTAAAAACAATGCCTCAATTGCTAAAATACCTCCCGATTGTAAAGGATAGCATTTTAATGCCATAGCCAATGTAAAAATAAACTCAGCTATAAATATCCAGGCGGTAACAGTAGGCCCCAAACTATAGAATGAAAAGATATTGAAGATTAGAAAAATAATTATGGTCATCTTAAACCACTTTGGACTTTGTCCTAAAAAATATTTAAACATTGATTTTTTTTAATTGGTTATATTTAATTTGAGTAGCAAAGAAATACCGCTTAAATTTTGATTTTTCTGCATTCACTAAAGGATCTATTTTAATGATAAAATGTTTGTGTTGACATAAAAATAATGTTTTATTGTTCAAAATAGTGGCGTTAATTTGAAAGATAACAAATATAAAAAATCCTTCTCTGACGTGGAACAAATTAGTGGTTAATTTATTTTGAAAATTAACCCTGAAGAATGATCTTTTTTTGCACCAGTTACACTACTCAAACAATTATTTTCACCTCTCAATCGGAGCACTCCTAAAAACCCGAAAATCAAGGCTTCCTTAAACTCAACCATTGTATTTGAGGGGATTAGAAGGTTAGCATTTTTATAAAAGCTGATTCTTTTTAATAAATAGCTGTTAAAAGCTCCTCCTCCTGTAACCAAAACTTTACTGTTTTCTTTTAGTTGTTTAGATAATTGAATAGCTACATGCTCGGTAAAGGTAGACAGTTGATCTTTAATTGAAATATTTGATTGTTCTAAAATAGGTAGAACGTTTTTTTTAACCCATTCCATTCCCAACGATTTTGGGGGTGATAAACTAAAAAAAGGTAAATTATTTAATTCCATTAAAACTTTTTTGGAAACTTTTCCATTTTCAGCAAAACAGCCATTATGATCATATTCATAACCCATTTTTTCTGCTAAAAAATTAAGAACAATATTTACTGGACAGACATCATAGGCAATCCTTTTAGATAAAAGTGAATTATTATTTTCTTCAAAAGAAATATTAGCAAAGCCTCCCAAGTTTAGGCAATAATCGTAATCATAAAACAACAATCGATCACCAATTGGAACCAAAGGAGCACCATTCCCGCCAAGTTCTACATCCTGTAGTCTAAAATCACAAACTACCTTTTGTTTTATTAATTCAGCTAATTCAGGTAAGTTTCCTATTTGAAACGTAATTCCCTGTTGGGGCTGATGCCAAATGGTATGACCATGACTGCAAACAGCTGTTATGTTTACAATTTGATTTTTTTTGATAAATTTTGAGATGGTAGATCCTAAAAAACGTGTGTATTGTTTATTTAATTTAGTGATTTCTTTTTCAGAATATGACAGTGCATTTTGTAAACTGATTTTCCAATTTTTTGGGTAAGAAACGGTTTCAGTATTCAAAATTTTAAAGTCCCAAGTTTTTTTTTCTTGAAGAGTAAAGTTAATTTCGGCTAAGTCGATACCGTCCAAAGATGTGCCGCTCATTACTCCTATTACATGATAGTTATTTGTTTCCAAAAAAGAAATTTAATCCGCTTTAAATATACAAGTCCTATCTGGCATGTTCAAAAATTAAAGTATATTTTTAAAATCATTTTCTGTCAAATTACCATTTGACAATTGACATTTAAAAAGGTATCTTTGCATTCTATTTTTTATAAACTATATAACATCATTTTCAATGGATTTTAAGCTTACCGAAGAACACATTATGATTCGCGATGCTGCTCGTGATTTTGCAAAAACTGAATTGTTGCCTGGAGTGATTGAAAGAGACAATAAACAGAAATTTCCTACGCAACAGATAAAGATGATGGGAGAAATGGGTTTCCTAGGAATGATGGTTGACCCCAAATACGGTGGAGGCGGTATGGATACTTTATCTTATGCGTTAGCTATGGAAGAAATATCAAAAATTGATGCTTCAGCAAGTGTGATTATGTCGGTAAATAACTCGTTGGTGTGTTACGGTATCGAAAAATATGCAGACGAAGAACAGAAGCAAAAATACCTAACCCAACTAGCTACTGGTGAAAAATTAGGTGCTTTTTGTTTAAGCGAACCTGAAGCAGGATCCGATGCAACTTCTCAAAAAACTACTGCAATAGATAAAGGAGACTATTATTTGCTGAACGGCACTAAAAATTGGATTACAAATGGAAATTCAGCAGATTACTACATTGTTATAGCGCAAACAGATAAGGATAAAAAACATAAGGGAATTAATGCTTTTATTGTGGAAAAGGAGTGGGAAGGTTTTGAAATTGGAATCAAAGAAGACAAACTTGGCATAAGAGGAAGTGACACTCATTCATTAATGTTTACAGATGTAAAAATACCCAAAGAAAATAGGATTGGTGAGGATGGGTTTGGATTCACATTTGCTATGAAAACGCTTTCAGGTGGTCGAATTGGTATCGCATCTCAAGCACTCGGAATTGCCGCTGGCGCATACGAATTAGCAAGAGACTATTCAAAAGTTAGAAAAGCATTTGGAACTGAAATATGCAATCATCAAGCAATAGCTTTTAAATTAGCAGATATGCACACTAATATCGAAGCAGCAAGGTTGTTGGTATACAAATCTGCTCTAGATAAAGATCAAGGTAACAATTATGATATGAGTAGCGCAATGGCTAAAGTATTTGCTTCTCAAGTCGCGATGGAAGTAACTGTTGAAGCAGTCCAAGTTCATGGAGGTAACGGTTACGTTAAAGAATATCATGTAGAACGATTAATGAGAGATGCCAAAATAACTCAGATTTACGAAGGCACCTCAGAAATTCAAAAAATAGTAATCTCCAGAGGATTGTTAAAAGACTAAATTTTTTTTAAAATGAAACAACATCAATTTATATTATTAGGAACAATTTTTTTATTTTTTGTAGGATGTAGCACTTCTGTAAAAGTTTTAAGTGCATGGCGGAGTGAAGACGCTCAAAAAATGGAAGGTAGAAACATATTAGTAATTGCTCGAACTGCTGATTCGGGAATAAGAGCTGATTTTGAAACAAGTATTGCAAATAAACTTCGATCTAAAGGATATAGAGCAACTGAGAGTTTTACTAGATTTCCAAAAATGAATCCTGACAAAGAAATGACGGAGGAAAGAGAAAAATTTATCAAAGAAATATTAGGATATGAAGGATATGATGCGATTTGTGTCAATGTGTTAAAAGATTATTCAGAAACTACGACAACAAATTATTATAACGACTTTTACATGGGAAATATGGGAATGATGGGGCCTTACTCAAGCTACTACCCTTCGTATTACGGTGGGTTTTATAGTTATTATACACATCCTTATTCGTATTCTACATTTGGCAATTACTATGGCTCTGGAAGTTCCTATACTACAACCGACAGAAAGTATGTATTGGAAACACTTTTTTATAATTTAAATAATGAAGAAGGTGATCAACTTCTAGCTGCTACAACAACTGAAATTGAAAATCCAAAAGATGCCGTAAAAGCTGCAGATAAGTACACTGAAAAAATTGCAATAAGTTTACAAAAACTTAATAAATGATTTTTTCTTAATTACATTAAAAAATTCCACACGATACCGAAACGTAGGACAGAATCTCTATAGGGATAACCAGGAGCTGAAAAATAATTATTTGAATTTGAAAAAAGTGCATTTAAATTTTCATATTTGAAAAATATCCTTACTTGTTGAACCCTGGCATTAAAAAATAAATCAAATTGAGGGTAGCCTCCAAGCTCTGTTTGATCTTGCACATAAAATTCAGCTAAAACAGGATCGTAAGCATTCATCATGTATTCAGAATAATATTTAAAGGTCAAACCGGTTTGCATAAAAAGTGCTTTTTTAAACCACTGATCTTCAAAATATAAAGTATTTCTTGTTATAAACTGCGGAAGCTTCAAAACTTCTGCTCCACTCAATACACTTTGATACAACAAGGTGTTCTCTAATCCAAACTTTTTGAACTTAAATTCTTTCTGTAGTTTTATTTTTAAATAATCAACTCTATTATTGAATTGATGTGGAGTTGGAGTTGAATCGTTATTTTTAATTGCGAAATAAGTATACCCCTCAATTACAGTATAATCGAATGATACTTTAGCTACTTTATTTGATTCGTATTTTAATTTTAGCTGCTGTTTTTTTACATTATCAAACTCATTTTGCCAATTGTAATTAAGGTAGTCACTTTGGTTCAATAAAAAATTAAAATTAGGCACAACAGAATGTGTAGTTATTTCAGCACCTACTAGTTGGTTATTATTTATTAAATATGAGGTTGCTGCTTTTAAATAATTACCATCGTAATCTCCAGAAATATTAATAGCTGCCTCTCCATAAATTTCAAATCCTTTGTGTTTTTTTGAGAAGGCGGCTCCTGCTTGTAATAGATTAGATTTTAGTCTGTTTGTTATTGATCCGCTATCAAATATAATCACACTATTGTAACCAAAGTTATAATCTGTATACCCTAAAAAAGCACTTAATTTACCGATGTACTTATTTTTTAATTGGGCATAACCTTTAACACTAAAATCTTCAAGTTTACTTTTTTTGAACAATCCAGTTGTTTTATAGGAGTCTCCATAGCCACTGAAAGGAGTATCTTGTTTGTAGACATAAGATTTATCTTCAAAACCTATTTCATTTCCAATGATGAATGTAGTTAAATCTGTGCTGTCTTTTTTTGTTATCAACTCGTATTCTTGTTTTGCAAATACTCTAAATCCCTTCAATTCATTTTCTGCATCTTCAAATTTCACATCCAGTCGCCCGCGATCTCTAAATTCACTATTATTACTTTGAAATAATGCAACCGATTCATTGGTTAGGCCACCATTTTCCTGATTCAATAAATCCAATGACATTACATGTGCTAAAATTTGATATCGTTTATTTTTTGTGTGATAATTCGTTGAGAATCTAAAATCTCCGGTACTTGTTAGACTATGCTGATAGGCGCCAAGAGAACGAACACCTTTATAAGCAACTGAAAAATTAAATTGATCTGAAGTGTTTACAGAAAAAAACGCATCTAACTGTTGCCCTTGTTTAAAAGCTGTTTTAAAATATAATTCTGTAAGTGGAGTGGGTAAATTAAAATACTCCATATCTTCAACTTCACGGTAACCAAAATGATGAGACTGTGCTACAAATAATGGCTTTAAGTTTAAGTTGTTAAAATCATAGGCTAGTTTATTATAGGGTTGGCCAACATTTGAAAACTCTTGTAATTCAAAATTATCCTTTCGCAAATAATTAAACTTATACTCTTTTTGTAAGCTTAAAGAAGTATCTAAATAGGTGGTATCCCTCTGGGCAGAAATAATTTTATATAAGACAATTGGAGGTTTTTCTTTTTTCGCCTTAAGTAAATTATCTCCATCGCTTTGAGAAAAAACTGATGTTGGTAAACATAATAAAAGAAATAAAAAAAACGTTTTGCGCATCTATTTTTAACTTACCAAACAAAGGTATACTTTTGGATGGAATATTTTTAATTTTAAAGTCCTTTAACTTGTGTTAAAACTAAAAATCAATCATCGACTAATTGAATGTGGAACTGATGAGGCAGGAAGAGGCTGTCTAGCTGGCCCCGTAACAGCAGCAGCAGTAATTTTACCAGATAATTTCAAAAATAATATCTTAACAGATTCCAAACAATTATCAGAAAAAAAAAGAAAATTGCTGCGATTAGTTATTGAAGAACAATCTATATCTTTTAGTGTTGCTCACGTAATGATGGAAAAAATTGATCGCTTAAATATTCTCAATGCCTCCATTCTTGCAATGCATAAATCTATTGATTCTTTAATCATCAAACCTCAACATATCGCAGTGGATGGAAATCGTTTTAAACCATTTTCTGATATTTCATATGATTGTATTGTTAAGGGAGACACTAAATATCTTCATATTGCTGCAGCATCTATTTTAGCTAAAACATATCGTGATGTATATATGAGTAAAATTCATAATGAATTTCCAATGTATAATTGGAAAAAAAACAAAGGCTATCCAACAAAAGAACACAGAGCTGCCATAAAAAAATATGGAATCACTAAATACCATCGTAAAAGTTTTCGTCTTCTTCCTGAGCAGTACCATCTAGATTTAAATATTTGAAATTGATTGTTAAAAACCCGTCAATAAACTTTTTGTAAAAAATAGCAATCCTTTGTTTTCCTTTATATTTTTGTGACATGAAGGGTTTTATTCAATCATTTTTTTTCATCACGACTATTTTATTGCTTAATGGTTGTGACTCCAATTATGACAAAACAAGTGAACTAAAAGATTTCATTCCAAAAAACACATCATTAGTCATAAAAATTGAGGATTTTGAATCATTAAAAGCTGATATAAAAAATAATAGTTTTATTACTAAGTTAAAGAATACCGATTCGTATTCTTTTTTCAATAATTCTAAATTGTTAAATCTATTAAAGCCCTCAAAAAAAAGTATTGTTTGCTTTTCAAAAATTGATGACAAAGCCTCTTTAACCTTCATAACAGATTACTCAAAAAATCTATATAATTTAGACTCTATAACCGATAAGGTAGTTGAGAAAATATCTTTTAAGTCCAATCAGTACCAAAAACTTACCATTGACAAACAAGAGATTTTTACCCTAGTAATAGATGGTGTTTTTATTGCTTCCAACTCCAAAAAAAACATGGAACAAATTTTAGATGGTCGCCTAGAAAATGACGAAACATTTAAAAAAATATTTTCTCTAAATAGTACCGATTTAACAACGATACTACCGGTAAAAAAAATCCCTGTTGATCAATATTCATTTGGTAATTTTGCATCTTGGGCTTCTATAAATATAGACATACTACCAGATGTAATTAATGCTTCAGGAGTTGTATTAGCAAATGATACCGTACCACAAATAATATCAATTTTTAAAGGATTAACCCCTCAAAAAAACGACATTGCAAAAATCACTCCTGTAAACGCAATGAGCGTTATTTCGTTAACTTTCGATGATTTTTCTATTTTTCAAAAAAATCATCAAAAGTATAGTGGCTTAAAAAATATAACTACGGATAAAAGTATGATATTTGAATCCGTAACTGAATTTAGCAGCGTTACATTACCTCAAGGAAAAGCAATTGTTTTAAAAAGTATTGATCTAGAACTTACTAAAGAAGCATTAACACATTTCATCACTCCCTTAAAACCTTTTAAGGGAATCACTATTCATAATTTTAGTGAGCCTGATATATTTGTTAATCAATTTTCAACTTTTGTCAATCATGTGGAACCACCTTTTGTTTTCGTTTTAAATGACTTCATTGTTTTTTCTGAAAATAAAGAAGTCACCAAAAATATTATTAATTCTTACTTGACTAATAGTTGTTTGTCAACAACAACTTATTACAAAGAAGCCCAAGGGCAACTTAGTGATGAATCATCGTTACTTATCATGCAACTCAATGAAAATTACACGAAGACAATTACTAGTTTTTTGAAAGACTCCATAAATAACGTTTCATTTAAGCAATATCCTATCGGTGTTTTACAATTTAGTTATGATCGTGATTTTGCACATTTAAATCTACTGTTGAAAGAATTTAATTCATCAAGTTTAGCTCATAAAACAACTGGAAAAGTTACTCAAGTAAAAAGCATCTTGATGGAAAACGAACTGTTAAATGACCCTATTTTTTTTACAAATCATAGAACAGGAGGCAAAGATATTATCGCTCAAGATATAGATAATACGTTATATTTTCTATCTTCTGGGGGTAAAACTTTATGGACGAAAAAACTTAAAAATCCAATTGTTGGAGACGTTCAAGAAGTCGATTTATTACGTAATGGCAAAAAACAGTTAGCATTTACAACCAAAAATAACTTTTATATTTTGGACAGAAAAGGTCGCCCTGTAAAACCATTCCCTGTGAAACTCAAAGACGACATCACTCAAGGCTTAGCTGTTTTTGATTATGACAAAAATCGAAAATACCGTTTTTTAATAACACAAGGTAGAGAAGTTTTAATGCTAGACAGCAGTGGGAAAAAAGTAACCGGTTTTAAATATAATAAAGCATCATCCGATATTGTTTTTTCTCCTCAACATTATAGGGTTGCTGGAAAAGACTACATTGTAATTGCAGAAGAAAAAGGTCAACTTACGGTATTAAATCGAGTTGGGAAACCAAGAATTATAGTATCAGATGTGTTTAATTTTTCAGATACTCCTGTCGCTCTAGAAAAAAGAAAATTTGTCATAATTGATAAGGGAAATACAAAATTTAGCGTGAGTATGGACGGCAAAACTAAGGCCAGGAAACTTGAAGTAACCAGTTATCAATTTGTTATTAGAGGTAAAACAAAAGTTACTTTGGATGATAATTTAATGCGTATTAATGGTGTGCTGGTAGAGTTACCCTTTGGTATTTACACAAAGCCAACAATAAGTATTGTGAATCAAAAGGAATATATATCGATTACAGAAACCCAAGAAAACAAAATATATGTTTTTAGTAAAAACGGAAATTTACTTGATGGATTTCCTGTTTATGCTACATCTATTGCCGATTTTGGCGATCTAACCAAAAATGGAAAAACTAATTTTGTAACAAGAGGTGAATCTAAAGAAATTTTAGTTTATGAATTAAATTAACTTTTTAGCATCAAATAATTTCAAAAAATGATGTATTAACTTTTCTTTTACTTGTTCAATTGGGATATTTTTTTTGCCTAATTCAACATTCAATGATGTCACAGATTTTCCCTTAATACCACAAGGAATCATATGGTCAAAATAACCAAGATCTGCATTTACGTTTAATGCAAAACCGTGCATGGTAACCCAACGGCTGGCTCTTACTCCAAAAGCACATATTTTTCTCGCAAAAGGAGTCCCAACATCGAACCAAACACCGGTTTCTCCCTTAGAACGTTGCCCTTTCAATCCATAATCTGCTAGGGTTCTAATGATCGTTTCTTCTAGGAGTCTTAAATATTTGTGAATGTCAGTAAAATAATTTTCTAAATCTAATATCGGGTAGCCTACTATTTGACCTGGTCCATGATAGGTAATATCTCCGCCTCTATTATTTTTATAAAAAGTTGCACCAATTTCTGAAAGTTTTTGTTCCGAAATCAGTAAATTATTTATATTTCCACTCTTTCCTAACGTATAGACGTGAGGATGTTCAACAAATATAAAATAATTGGGAGTCTCAATGGATTTATTTTCTCTTCGGTTTTTTATTTTTATATCAATTATTTCTTTAAAAAGTTGTTCTTGATATTCCCAAGTATCTTTATAATCTTTTACTCCAACTTCTTGTATTCTTATATATTTATTCAAAATTGATCCGGAAATTAGTTGTAAACATGTTAATTTATTTTTTTGGATTGTTTAAAATGATCAAGGCAGAAATTACTCCAGGTATCCAACCACAAAAGGTTAGTATGAATACAATTATGATGGAACCACAACCTTTATCTATTATGGCTAGGGGCGGAAATATGATTGATAAAATTACTCTCCAAATACTCATCCTACAAACTTACAATTAATAATTTATTTTTTTGTGTTATGGTTTATAACAGGTGTTAAAATCCAAGTATTTAAAAAAAAACATCTACCGATTACTTAAAACATTTAAGCAATTAGTAATTAATTGGTTAGTCTTTTGAACTCTCCAATAATTATTTTTTAATTAACTGTTTTTTTATTTACTTTAGCGAAAATTTAAACTATGAAAATAAATAAAATCAAACAAAAAATAATTATTCCAATACTTTTTACATTCATTGGACTAAGTGCACAAAATAATACTGAATTGTGGCAAACTTCCACATTAGAGGAAACAGAATCAAAAGCAAAAGTCTTCAGAAATACGATTCCTCAAGAATTTAAATTATTTACCCTTAACATTAATGAACTTAATATGTTATTAGCAGACGCTCCAGAAAGATTTACTGTAGAGTCCAATACCATAATTGAATTACCTACTAAAGATGGAATAATTCAAAATTTTCGTGTTTATGAAGCCTCTATTTTAGATCCTTCTCTACAAGCACAACACCCGAATATTCGCTCCTATACAGCACAAGGTATAGATGATCCTTCTGCGGTGGCAAGATTTAGTTATTCGACTACAGGGTTAAACGCTATGATTTCATCAGCTAATTATGGGTCGATATACATAGATCCTTACACTACAGATTTAAATCAATACATAAGTTACTCTAAAAGCACATTGCCTGTAGACTCTAGATCCTTTGAATGTTTACTTCAGACTACTGTTGAAGATGAAATTGAATTGGCACCAAAAAATGCGGATGATGGGCTCTTAAGGACCTACCGTCTTGCTTTAGCCTGTACTGGTGAATATGCCCAATATCATTTGAACAATCAAGGCGTACCATCAAGTGCTACCGATGAAGAAAAGAAAGCGGCGGTACTCGCAGCAATGAATACAGCAATGACAAGAGTAAACGGTATTTATGAAAATGAAATAGCTGTTACTATGGTTATAGTAGCCAATAATACAGAAATTATATTTCTAAATGCATCATCTGATCCCTACACAAATAATAATGGGGGTGTTATGCTCGGACAAAACCAAAGTACTATTGATGCTACTATTGGATCTGCAAATTATGACATCGGCCATGTATTTAGTACTGGTGGGGGCGGAATCGCAGGATTAGGTGTTGTTTGCTCTAATAACAATAAAGCACGAGGAGTAACGGGTCTTCCGAGTCCAATTGGGGATGGTTTTTATGTTGATTATGTTTGTCATGAAATGGGACATCAATTTAGAGCTAACCATACACAAAATAATAATTGTAACAGGAATAACGGTACTGCTATGGAGCCAGGCAGTGGTTCAACTATAATGGGTTATGCTGGAATCTGCTCGCCTAACGTGCAAAACTCAGGGGATGCTTATTTTCATGCCATTAGTGTACAGGAAATTTGGAACTTTGTTTCAAATCTAGGAGGGGCAACATGCCCAGTTGAAATTGCAACCGGGAATTTACCTCCAACTGCAGATGCTGGTCCAGATTATACCATTCCAAAATCTACCCCATTTATTCTAATGGGGACAGCAACAGATCCTGATTCAGAAGGTGGACTTTCCCATAATTGGGAACAAATGAATCAACAAATAGGGAGTATGCCGCCATCAAATACATCGGTTTTTGGTCCTATGTTTAGATCTGACGATGCCTTACCATCACCTAACAGATACATGCCTAAGTTAGCCACTGTACTTGCTGGACAAACACAATCTACGTGGGAAGTAGTTCCTTCGGTGTCTAGAACGATGAAGTTCAGATATTCTGTAAGAGATAATGAGGCAGGCGGAGCTTCATCAGCAAGTGACGATATGACTGTCACCGTTAATGGAGATTCTGGTCCTTTTTTGGTTACTTCACAAGGTGGATCAACTACATGGACACCCCAATCATCAGAGACCATAACTTGGGAGGTTGCAGGCACAGACAGCGCTCCAGTTAATAGTCCTAATGTAGACATCTTATTTTCAACTGATGGGGGACAAAATTTTGATGTTATAATCGCAGAAGATATTCCGAACAATGGAAGTGCAGAGATTTTAGCTCCAAATTTAAATACAACAACAGGTAGGTTGATGATAATTTCTTCAAATAATATTTTTTATGACATCAATGGTGGAATAATTACTGTAGAGGGAGAATTAAATATCAACGATTCTAATTTTGAAAATTTTGCTGTTTGGCCAAACCCATCAAATGGATTTATCAATCTATCATTAAGCCCTTCTTCAAACGAGAATATCCAGGTTTCGCTATATGATATAAAAGGAAGTCGAGTATACACAGAGGACTTTGAATCCAATGGGATTGTTTTTCAACAATCTATTGATTTTAATACCCTCAATGCTGGAATATACTTTATCAAAGTAAGTAGTAATGGTGTACATAAAACCACCAAACTCATAATTAACTAATAAAGATTACAAACAAAAAAAGGCGGGAATCCCGCCTTTTTTTGTTATAATTTTAAATATTTACTCATACGTTTTAACTTAGAAGAGGTCTCTTCTATGCTAAAGTTAATATCAAAATAAATTTCTTTATCTGATTTTAAAACTTTTAACGTTCCTTTATTTATATAATAATAACCAGCTTCACCCCTACAAAAACAATGCTTACCAAAAAGAAGCTTAACTCTGGTTAATTGATCATCTTTCAAGCATAATTCTTTTGTGTTTTTTGAAATTTCAAAATGTAAAGTTTCTGAATAATCGCCGTCAATAGTTCCTTCTTCTCCCTTTTCTTCATATTTATATTCAATAACGATATGATCACCTGATACTATTACAGGGTACAAATGGCCAGTAGCATCCTCTTTAATTATCATAGAAGAATTATCTGAAACAGTTACAAAAACTTCACTTTTAAGGTTCTCGGTTTTTTCTTTAAGGATATTTACTTCTTTTTTTGACGCTAAATTTATTTTATTTCCACAAGAAATAAATATTAAAAAAACACTCATTAAAAGGATTAATTTCATAACATCTGAGTTATTATTACTAAATTATAGATTCACAAGCTTAAATATAAGTATTTTATACAAATCATTTTTTTATCAATTATATTAAGGTTTAAAGTATAAAAAAATATCCTAGAAAATCTGCTAATTAATTAGTCTATAGATGCGAATAATATCTATTTTTGTAGTTAACTGCCAATTGTTAAATGTTTAAATATTAAATCATGCAATTATCCGAACAGGAACAAGTCCGTAGAGAGAAACTAATACAATTAAGAAATTTAGGTATTAACCCTTATCCAGCTCATTTATTTCCTGTGAATACCATGACCACTGATATAAAAAAGCAATTCGAAGAGGGTAAAAAAGTGGTAATTGCCGGAAGATTAATGTCTCGTCGAATACAAGGGAAAGCCTCTTTTGCTGAATTACAGGATTCGGAGGGCAGAATACAAGTTTATTTTAATAGAGATGAATTGTGTCCTGGAGAAGACAAACTGCTATACAATGATGTTTATAAGAAACTTTTGGATATAGGAGATTTTATTGGAGTTGAAGGGGAACTATTTACTACTAAAGTGGGTGAAAAAACGGTACTGGTTAAGAACTTCAAATTACTTTCTAAGGCATTAAAACCTTTGCCCTTACCAAAAACTGATAGCGAAGGAAATACTTATGACGAATTTAACAATCCTGAAACAAGATATCGCCAGCGCTACGCAGATCTTATCGTAAATTCCAACGTCAAAGACGTTTTTATAAAACGTGCCAAACTTTTTACGGCTATGCGTACTTTTTTTAATAACAATGGGTACTATGAGGTAGAAACACCTATTTTACAATCCATTCCTGGAGGTGCTGCTGCTAGACCTTTTAAAACGCATCACAATTCTCTTGATATACCAATGTATATGCGTATAGCTTGTGAATTATATTTGAAAAAATTAATTGTAGGTGGTTTCGATGGTGTTTATGAATTTGCAAAAACTTTTAGAAATGAAGGGATGGATCGAACTCATAATCCGGAGTTTACGATGATGGAAATCTATGTAGCTTATAAAGACTATAATTGGATGATGGATTTCACGGAAAAGCTTTTAGAGTTTTGTGCGACCGCGGTAAACGGAAGCTCAAAAACAGTATTTGAAACTCATGAAATCGATTTTAAAGCTCCATATGATAGAGTAACCATGACTGAATCCATCCAACAATTTACAGGATTTGATATATCTGGTAAAACAGAAAATGAAATTAGAGATGCGGCAACATTAATGGGAATTGAAGTTGATGACACAATGGGAAAAGGGAAACTAATAGACGAAATTTTTGGAGAGAAATGTGAGGCAAATTATATTCAACCAACCTTTATAACAGACTATCCAAAGGAAATGAGTCCGTTAACCAAGGAACATCGTTCAAATCCGGATTTAACAGAACGATTTGAATTAATTATTTGTGGAAAGGAATTAGCTAACGCCTATTCCGAATTGAATGACCCAATAGACCAAAGAAAACGTTTTGAAGATCAAGTAAAACTCGCTGGACGCGGCGATGACGAAGCAACCGAATTTATTGACCAAGATTTTTTAAGAGCCTTGGAGTATGGAATGCCTCCTACTTCTGGAATGGGTATAGGAATGGATCGTTTAATCATGTTTTTGACTGATAATTCATCCATCCAAGAGGTTTTGTTTTTTCCACAAATGAAACCTGAAGTAAAACAAGTAGCATTGACCGATGAAGAAAAGATAGTACTTGGAATTCTGAAAAATCAATCCCCTATTAACTTGATTGAGCTAAAAATACAATCTGGATTGTCAAATAAAAAATGGGATAAAACTATAAAAGGATTAACTAAAAAAAATATTGCTAAGGTTTTTAACTCTAATGATAGTTTACTTGTGGAGATTATCTAATTTTATTTTTTAATTGATAAATAAAGATTTTTAATTAGAATTTATATAAGAACCACTTTTTTGTTTTGTTTTGTTCTTTATATTATTTTTTTTATATATATTGAAACTAACAACTATTTCAATTGTGAATAACAAATTTATAGATCAATTACATTCAATTGTATTAACAAATATCTCTGATGAGAATTTTGGAGTACGTAAACTTTCCGAATTATTGGGGTTAAGCCCGTCGCAAACTTTAAGGAAAACAAAAGCTGCTTCTGGTAAATCAGTCAATCAGTATATTAGAGAACTTCGCCTAGAAAAAGGGTCAGAATTACTCAAAGAAACAGATAAAAGTATTGCTGAAATTTCCTATCAAGTTGGGTTTTCTAGTGCCTCCTATTTTAATAAAACTTTTAGGAAATATTATGATGTCACACCAGGGGAATTTAGGGTCAGTAGTAGTGACTTGAATAAGCTAATAGTTTCAAAAAAAAAGAAAGCTTTTTCAAAAATAAAACTATTTTTTTTCGTTCTTGTGGGCTTAATATTTTTTACATTCTACTGGTCACTGAATCCTTTTGTTTCAAAAAATCTCCCTCTAGGTAATTCGATTGCTGTACTCCCTTTTAAGGATTTTAGTCCAAAAAACAACCAGTGGCTTTCAGATGGGGTATCTGATAATATTTTACACTCATTAGCACAAATGGAACAAATGAAAGTTATTTCTTTTACTTCCTCATCTACCTATCGAAATACTGATAAAAAAATCCCAGAGATTGCTAAAGAGTTAGGGGTTTCCTATATCTTAGAAGGAAGTGTTAGGCTAGTTAAAGATAAGATTAAGATCATTACTCAGTTAATCAATGCAAACGATGAACATATTTGGTCTAAAGAGTATGAAGAAAATGCTGAGAATATCATCAAGGTGCAAAATGATGTTGCTGAAGAAGTCATAAAACAACTCAAGATTACTTTGAGTCCCAACGAAGAGAGAAAATTAGATAAATATCCAACTCAAAATATGGAAGCTTACAATCTATATTTGAGAGGTCACTTAGAAAATGATAGTAGAAAATTTGAAGATATTGAACAAAATATTATACTCAATAAACAAGCCATCAATTTAGATTCATCGTTTGTAGAAGCATATGAAGAATTAGCAATGTCCTACTATCTTTTAAGTAAAACAGGAATTGATTTAGTCATGAAATATGATGGATTGGAAAGTAGGGAAAAATCCAAACGCTATGCCAAAAAGGCAATACAAATTGATTCAAATGCAAATAAAGCTTGGTTAGTAAAAGCAATGTTGATGCATCATAAAGATTGGGATTTATCAAAAGAATACCATAAAAAAGCCATAGTATTGAATCCGAATGATGCATTAGCTCATACAATGTATGCCGAATATTTTTTGTATAATCCAAAACCTAATATCAAAAAATACCTAGATCAATTGATAATTGCACAACGCTTGAACCCGTTGTCAAGTGTTTTAGCTAAAAATTTTGCTAGTGCTTTAATTATTAATGATCAGTTTGAAAAAGCTGAAAAATATCTAGAAGAGCATAAATTTCTATTTTCGGAAATAGATTTTGTTAAATTGGAATCTAAATTAATAGCCTATAAAAATAAAGATTGGAGTCAAATAATTCCTTTTTTAAATTCAAAAATTAAAAAAGATCCAAACAATGCTTCCCTTTATAATATGCTTGGAGACGCATATGACGGCATCAAAAATAATGACAGTATTGCGGTTATCTACCATAAAAAAGCTTACGAGTTAGACTCAACTAATTACAGACTTTTACAAGATTATTCCTATTTGCTGGCTGAAAGCAAAATGTCTAATGAATTTTTTAAAATAAAAGAAAGCGCTAATTATAAGTCAATACTCAGCAAGCCAAAACAGTTAAATCAATTATGGTTTCTTTATTACCATCAAGAAGAATATAAGAAGGCTCTTGAAATTGCTGATAGTTATCTTTCTAGCAGATATACAACAAAAGTTTGGACTCACGCCCAACTGGGTGATAGAGAAAAAGTTGATAGTATTTCAAAAAGATTATATTGGGGAACTGGACAAGATAAATATTGGCGTAGCTTCAAAGCATTTACTCACGCCATACTAAAAGATAGAGACTCCATGTATTATTACTTAGAAAATGCAAGATTCGATGGCACTACTATGCTTGTAAATAGTAGAAGAGAGTTTGATCCTTATCGAAACGAGGATCGATTTAAAGCTATTCTAAAAGCAAATTATTTACCCGTTTCTGAGTAATTATTTGCAATTTTTGCAGTAATGAGTCTTTTTATCAACTCCTACTATGATTTCACTCAATTTTTACTAGTTAATTTTATGGGTTACTTATTTTTATGATTATCAATTTAACACAAAAAATAAAACCGATTAAAAATTTACAGTAAAGTGCTTAATAATTATATTTAAACGTAAAATAATTACGATTTCAACAAATATTTCCTGGCATTAGAGTTAATAAACTGCAATTAAAAAAGGTGACCATTAAATCCTTTTTTTGTAGATATTTTAAAAAGTCATTTTGTTTAACTATATTTGATTTTTATTAAACAAAATGAATTTTATAATACTATTATTGTTAGTTAACGTTCCATTAAATACTATTAAAATTTTCGATTTTAATAGTAAATCCAATATCTACAATTGGCAAATTGTAAACGATGTAGTTATGGGCGGGAAATCTTCGAGTACAATCACTATTAATAAAGAAGGTCATGGTCAATTTTCAGGGACAGTATCTACAGAAAATAATGGTGGTTTTTCTTCAGTAAGACACAATTTTAAATCAGTTTCAGTAAAAAAAACAAGTAAAATTTGTGCCTTGATAAAAGGAGATGGCAAAGTTTACCAATTAAGAGTTAAAGACCGTTACAACAACTATTATTCTTACATTCATACTTTTTGTACTTCAGAGAATTGGCAGGAAATAGAAATACCACTAATCGAAATGTATCCGTCCTTTAGGGGAAAAACGCTCAATAAACCTAATTTTAATCATGACGTTATTGAAGAAATTACTTTTTTAATTGCCAATAACAAAAGTGAAAAATTCAAATTAATAATTGATAAAATTTATTTGAAATAAAATGAAAATTTTACTTACAGGAGCAACTGGATATATTGGCAAAAGACTTTTACCACGACTGATAGAAGACGGTCACGAAGTTGTTTGCTCTGTACGAGATTTAGATAGATTTCATCCACCAAATTCGCTAAAATCAAAAATATCAATTATAGAGCTAGACCTTTTAGATAAAAGAACATTAAAAAATATACCAAAAGATATTGATGGTGCCTTTTATTTAGTTCATTCAATGTCTGCAACCGAAGATTACCAAATTTTAGAACAAGAATCTGCAATCAACTTTAGAGATGCAATCACTAAAACAACAGTAAAGCATGTAGTTTATTTAAGTGGAATTATAAATGAAAAAGAATTATCAAAACATTTATCCTCTAGAAAAACAGTAGAAGTAGAACTTAATAAAGGAACTTACAATTTTACAACTCTAAGAGCTGGTATTATTATTGGTTCAGGGAGTGCTTCTTTTGAAATCATTCGAGATTTAGTTGAAAAATTACCTATAATGATAACACCTAAATGGTTAAATACTAAATGTCAACCTATTGGAATTATTGATGTCATAGCTTTTTTATCAAAAACTATTTTTAATCAAAAAACTTTTAATTCAGATTTTGACATTGGAGGCCCAGATATTTTAACTTATAAAGAAATGCTCTTAGAATTTGGCAGGAGTAGAAACTTAAAGCGTACAATAATTACTGTTCCTGTTATGAGTCCAAAACTATCCTCGTACTGGCTATATTATGTAACATCTACCTCCTACAGATTAGCAGTCGCTTTGGTTAAGAGCATGAAAATTGAAGTAGTATGCCGTAATAGTAAAATAAATGCATTATTAGACATAAAGCCATTATCCTACAAGGAGTCGCTTTCAAGAGCTTTTACAAAAATTAAAAACAATGAAATAGTTTCTAGCTGGAAAGATGCATATGCGAGTAGTGGAATCGATAGTCATATTTCTGATTTTATACAAATACCAACCTATGGATGTTTTAGGGATCAAAGAAAATTAACTTTTGATAGTAGTGAAAAATGTAAAGATAGAATATGGGAAATTGGAGGTGAAACTGGATGGTATTTCGGAGACTGGCTTTGGAAACTAAGGGGATTCTTTGATAAAATTGCAGGTGGAGTTGGTTTGCGTAGAGGACGAACCAATCCAAATCAAATAGATGTTGGAGATGCGTTAGATTTTTGGAGAGTGCTATATGCTAATAAAAAAGAAGGACGTCTATTACTATTTGCTGAGATGAAACTGCCGGGCGAGGCTTGGTTAGAATTTAAAATCCAAAATAATTCACTAATTCAAACAGCTACCTTCAGACCCCTAGGACTAATGGGAAGGATTTACTGGTATTTGGTGCTTCCATTTCATGGAGCCATATTCAATGGAATGTTAAAAAAACTAACTAATAATAACTCATGAAAATCTCAATTTTTTGGTATCGTAGAGACTTAAGGCTAGAGGATAATACAGGACTTTTTGAAGCTTTAAATGAAAATGAAAATGTACTACCCATATTTATTTTTGATGATTCAATACTAGATGAATTGCCAGAAGATGACGCCAGGGTAAATTTTATTTACGAATCGCTATCTAAAATCAACAAACAACTCAACAATTACAATGCATCCTTACAAATTTTAAAAGGTCAAATTGATGATGTTTGGGAAAAATTAGTGACCACCTACGATATCCAAAAAGTCTATCTAAATAAAGATTACGAACCTTATGCAATTAAAAGAGACCAAAAAATAAAGGAATTTTTAAATTCTAAAGGAATTGAAATGAAAACCTTCAAAGATCAAGTAATATTTGAAGAAGATGAAATTGTAAAAGCAGATGGTAACCCCTATACAGTTTTTACTCCCTACAAGAGAAAATGGTTAGAAAATTTCACCAAGGTGAATTTAAAATTAATAGCAAATTTTGACAATTTTTATAAAAAAATGATTGATTTTCCCTCACTCAATCAACTTGGATTAAAAAATTCGACCATAAAAGTGAAAAAATATAGTCTTAAAAATGTTTCAACTTATTCCGAAACTAGAAATTTTCCAAATTTAGACTCAACAAGTTATTTGAGTCCTCATTTACGATTTGGAACGATAAGTGTTCGACAAATCATCACTGAATTAAAAAATAAAAGTGAAACTTTTTTGAGTGAATTGATTTGGAGAGAGTTTTTCATGCAAATTATTTACCATTTCCCACACGTGGTTACTAAAAACTTTCGGCCTAAATATAACGGTATTCAATGGGTTAACAATAAAGAAGATTATGTTAAATGGTGTCAAGGAAAAACAGGGTATCCATTAGTAGACGCAGGAATGAGGCAATTGAATGAAACAGGTTACATGCACAATCGAGTTCGAATGGTAACAGCTGGTTTTCTTTGCAAACATTTATTAATAGACTGGCGTTACGGGGAAGCCTATTTTGCTAAAAAACTATTGGATTATGAGCTTTCTTCTAACAATGGAAATTGGCAATGGGCGGCAGGAACAGGATGTGACGCTGCTCCTTATTTTAGAATATTCAATCCCATTGAGCAGTTAAAAAAGTTTGATAAATCGCTAGCATATACCAAAAAATGGGTTAAAGATTTTGAAACTCTTACATATCCAAAGCCCATAGTGGATCATAAATACGCCAGAAACAGAGCGTTAGAAGCATACAAAAAAGGAATAAATTAATTTAAAGATTAAAAAATGAATAAAAATTATGTTGTTATAGGTGGTTCCTCAGGAATAGGTAGAGAACTAGTCCAACTTTTAGAAAAAGAGGGCAATAATGTATTTGCTACTTATCATGAAAACATCATCAATAGTCAAGGGAATATACAATATCAAAAATTAGATGTTTTAAGTGACTCCCTAAATTTAGAATCATTCCCTGAACAAATAGACGGATTGGTTTATTGTCCAGGAAGTATCAATTTAAAACCATTTAAACGATTTTCAGAGGACGATTTTATTAACGATTTTAAACTACAAGTAGTTGGAGCTACAAGGGTCATAAAAACACTACTCCCAAAATTGATGAAGTCAGAAAATTCGTCCATTGTATTATTTTCTACAATAGCGGTTCAAAACGGATTTAACTTTCATTCTCAAGTTGCTGCCTCAAAAGGAGCTATCGAAGGCCTAACTAGATCTTTATCTGCTGAATTTGCGCCAAAAATCAGAGTCAATGCAATAGCACCTTCATTAACAGATACTCCTCTAGCAGACAAATTTTTAAATACACCACAAAAAATGGAAGCACAAGCAGAGAAAAATCCATTAAAAAAAGTAGGAACAGCAAGAGATATTGCCGAGGCAGCAACCTATTTACTCTCTAACAAATCCTCATGGATTACAGGACAAATACTTCATGTAGATGGAGGGTACTCAACTATAAAATAAACTTAAAACAAAAAGCTATGTTTAAACTATTTAAAAAGAAAAGTGAATTGGATACACTTCATTTAAAATATCGTAAACTTTTAGAAGAATCTCATAAATATTCAACTGTTAATCGAAGGCTGAGTGATGAAAAAATTGCTGAATCTGAAATTGTTTTGGAAAAAATTAAGCATCTGGAAAATATTCAGATTAAATCCTAAATTTTTTGAAATTAAGTTAAGAGTCTAGAAATTATTTATTTAAATGACGGGAGTAGCAAAAGACAATATTTGTTGAAGAATTACACCCTTCAAATTTGATGATACTAAAAATCACTTAATACTTGGCTGGTTTCCCAATGTTTGACGATTTTTTAATAAAAACTCTTAAGTCTTCATTTGCCTTGATCAAATCTTCGTTACGTAAATACATCATGTGACCACTTCGATACCCTTTGAATATCATTCGGTCTTTCATTTTACCACTGGGGTCTATTTGTGATAGGGTATATTTAGCCGCAAAATAGGTAGTAGCGCCGTCATAATAACCAGATTGGTTTAATACTTTTAAATAGGGATTAGTTGCCATAGCCATTCGTAACTCTTCTCTTGTTTCATTATTTCTCCGATCCCATGGATAAACATCTCCAAACATATTGTATTTAACATCAGTGTTAAAATTCAATTCAGATTTTATATAGTGATTAATAGCTGGTGTAAAAGAATGCAACCATGACGTCAATTCAGGACTATAATCAGGTCTCGTACCAGCTTCTTTTCTATCGATTCCTAGATATCTAGAATCTAATCTTCCTAGAGTAAATCCTGTTTTATCTCGCATAAGTTCCTTCCAAAAAAAACTAGTAGGCACATCTAAATTATGACTAAGAATTGATTTTTTACTCAAACCAGAATAATAAGCCATTTGTTCGGCTACCTTATCTCTTTCTTCATTTGATATAGTACTACCTTTAGCAAGAGCTGGCATTAAAGTATTTATGGCATAGTCTTCAGATTGAGGAAGAATTTCCAATAAATCTTTATCTTGTAATTCAGCTGGTAATACTTTGTGGTACCAGGCAGCAGCAGTGAAGTAAGGTAAATTAATCGCAGAATATACAGGTTGATTGGTATTGTATAACTTATAGTCAGCCGGAGAAACAAGGATAACACCATTTAAATACATCCATTGAGAACTTTGTAATTCATTAGACAATCCCATGACACGAGTACCTCCATAACTTTCACCAATAATATATTTTGGAGACTCCCAGCGATTGTGTCTGGATACAAATGTATTTATCCACTCAGCGAGATATTTAATATCGGCGTTGATGCCAAAAAATAATTTTTTATCAGGCATTTTTCCTTCACTATCAGGAATCATTCTTGAATATCCAGTATTTACAGGGTTAACAAAAACAATATCTGCGACATCAATAATAGAATTTGGATTCGCTTTAAATCCGTATGGTTGTATCGGATTCCCTTCTTCATCTATATTAAGTATTCTTGGCCCGGTATAAGCAATGTGCATCCAAACAGATGCAGAACCAGGCCCTCCATTAAATGATACAATTAAAGGTCTATTTGCTCTATTTTTTATATTATCTCTAGTATAATAAGTATAAAATAAGGTAGCCATGGGCTCTCCATCTTTGTTCCAGACAGGTTGAGTTCCTGTTTCGGCAGTGTAAGAAAAATTTTGTCCTTTAACAGCTGTGTTATGAGCGGTCAATACCAAAGTATCAATAGGTATAGTTCTATTTTGTGCAAATAAGAAAGAAAAACCCATTAAAAGTACGAACGTAACTATATTTTTTATCATTTAAATAGTGATTATAAATTTGATTATAAATATAAACAATGAGTATTAGTAACTGTGTTAAAATTATATATTTAAAGAGTAAAAAGAAGAGCAAAATATTTTAAAATTCAATCAAAATTGTATTTTAGACAAAATTTAGAAAATGAAAAAGGATTTACTAACAAATTTTATTATTGTACTATTATTAATTTCCTGTGGTAGTGATGACGACGGAATGTCCGATATTGACAATCAAAACCCGTCCGCTCCTCAAAATCTTATCGTATCAAATATTACCGATAGTTCTTTAGATTTAAGTTGGAGTGCAGCTACAGACAATGTTGGAGTCACCAATTATAAACTTTACAGTGACGGAGTTTATAATCAAACTATAAATAATGGAACGTCAGTAAATGTATCTGGTTTATCATCTGGAACCACTTATGCTTTTTATGTAACTGCTCTAGATGCGGAAGGGAATGAGTCTGATGAAAGTAATAATTTAGTGGTAGAAACCGAAACCCTTAGTACGCCACTAATATTTAAAAATTACTTGTCAGAAATGGGTGTTTTTAGCGGAAATTTAGCCGATCTAACCCCAGCAGAAAATGTACATCTTTATGATTTAAATAGTCAGTTGTTTACAGATTATGCTCATAAACAACGGTTAATAAGAATGCCTGATGGAGAAGCTATGCAGTATAATAACAATAGTTTATTACCCATTTTTCCCGATAACACGCTAATTTCGAAAACATTTTATTATTACGAAGATGAAAGTAATACCGATTCTAATAAAATAATTATTGAAACAAGAATTTTGATAAAAACCGAGGGAACATGGAAAGTAGGAGAGTATCTTTGGAATGAAGAAATGAATGAAGCTGTTTACACCGAACAAGGAAGCGTTATTCCAATCAGTTATATGAATAATGAGGGAATTACCCAAGAAGTTCAATACCAAATACCATCCAATGATGACTGTATCACTTGTCATCATATTTATGAAGATGTAACCCCTATAGGACCTAAATTAAGAGCAATGAATTTTAGTCCTCAAAATAGTGATATTTCAATAAATCAACTACAACACTTTATAGATATAGGATTATTAGAGGGAATCTCTAATGTATCAAACATAGAGGTCCTCGCAGATTGGGAAGATGAAATCAATTTTGACATTTTTGAAAGAGGTAGATCCTATATAGACATTAATTGCGCGCATTGTCATCAACCCGGAGGCTATGTTCCTACTGGTTTTTTATTAGACTTTAGATTGGAAACTGATTTTGAAACAACTGGTATTTATTCGCATAGAGGGCAAATTGAAAGTCGTATTCAAAGTACAACACCAACCTATTTAATGCCTCAACTAGGTAGATCACTTGTACACAATGAGGGGGTAACCATGTTACTTGAATATTTGGAGGCTATAGAAGATTAATTCTTTTGGCTTAATTTTTGTTGATTTTAAATAAATCTGTTTTAATGAAATATAAATTCACTTTTGTAAACATAGCATTTATTATGCTTTTTAGCTTATCTACTTTGTCTGCACAAAATCTAACACAAAACCAAGATAGGCCGGAAGTTGTTGCCAATAATGAGTTGCAAATTTTAACCAATGATTTAGGTTTAAATAGCAATCAAAAACGTACTTTATTTAGAGCCCTGGTAACCAGAGAAGTTAGCATACGAAAATCAAATCTTGACGAAAATAAAGCAACGATGGTGAATGATCAAAAAAAAGCAAATAACACGTTTAATTCTCAAATGATAAAGACGTTAACTCCAGAACAGTATGAGGACTGGAAAAATGAACTCAAAAATTAATTAAATCTTTCGTTTTAGTTTTTCATGACTTGAAGGTTTAATTCTTGACCAACATTTATGGTATTGCCATCCAAAGTATTGTATCGTTTTAATTCATCTACCGTAAGATTAAACTTTTTTGAAATACTATACAACGTATCTCCTTTCTCTACGATATAAAATTTCTCTTTCGAAGATTTTTTTACCCTCTTTTTTGATTTTTTTCTACCCAATACTTCCTCATCGTAAATATAAAGTTCGTAGGTCTCTATGATTCGAATTAATTTATCAGGATATTTAGGGTCTGTTGCATATCCGGCTTTTTTTAAACCTTTAGCCCAAGATTGATAATCATCTTTTTCATATTCAAATAATTCATGATAGCGGGATCGTTTCGTTAAAAATAGGGAATGATCTCTGAACGAATATTTTGGGTCTTTATACTTTCTGAAACATTCTTGTAATTTATCATCATCATGATAAACACGCCCACCAGTCCATCCTTTATGACATTTTATCCCGAAATGATTATTAGATTTCGAACTTAATTCACCTCTCCCAGCACCACTTTCTAAGATTCCTTGCGCAAGAGTTATACTAGCAGGAATTCCATACTGGAGCATTTCTTCCTTTGCAATAGAACTATAATTTTCTACATATAAAAAAACGGTCTCTTTATAGGAAATGTTCTTTGAGGGAGCTTTAATTTCTTTATCTAATGGCTCCCTTTGTTTTTCTACAATTACATTTTCTGTAGGAACATATTTTTTTTTGGGAGTAGCTATCGAATTTTTTTTTGCTCTACATCCAACGATAAGAATACAACAAAACGCCACTACTTTATATGAATTAAAAGTCATCTCAAAAGTTGAATTAAAAAATCAATCATGTTATAAAAACTCATTCTACAATAAAATAGTATTCATTCTTAAAATTTCAGTTAAATTAAAAAAAAATCAGGAATCATCATTATTTTAATAATGAATAATTTTAGTAATGACTACTTAATTAAAGGGAGGTTTTTCTTTTTTAATACATTGTTCATTCCAGCAATACCCTGTAGGCCTCCTGTATGAATACATAAAATTGAACTTTTTTCCTGGATCAATCCTTTTTTGATTAAATCAATAATTCCAAACATCATTTTTCCGGTATAAATAGGGTCTAGTGGTATCGCTGTAGTCTCTTTAAAAGAATTTATAAAACTAATGAGTTGTGTATTTACTTTAGCATAACCTCCAAAACAATAATCATCTAATAACATAAAATTTGATTGGTGGGTATATTTGCTAATTTCAGATAGCTGAAAGGTTCCCTTTAGTGCAGAAAAACCGATTAAATTTTGAGAACTTTTTGAGGATTTTATGAGTCCTGCAAAAGTCCCTCCTGTCCCCACAGACACACAAATAGTATCGAAATTTAAATCTTCTTTTTTTAATATTTCAGAACACCCTCTTACAGCCAATTGATTGGTGCCACCTTCAGGGATTAAATAAAATTTTCCGAATTTAGATTTTAAAAAATCTATAAAAAAACTCCTCGTTTTTAACTGGTAATCCTTACGCGAAATAAATAAAAATTTCATGCCACATTTTTTCGCGAAAACTAATGTAGGGTTACAATCAACTTGACCTATTAATTCCTCACCGCGGATAACACCAATGGTATTAAATCCAAACTCTTTACCTGCCGATGCAACTGCTGCTATGTGATTAGAATACGCTCCACCAAAAGTCAATAATGTAGTATGGTCCGCTTTTTTTGCACTAATTAAATTATATTTTAATTTTCTGTACTTATTACCTGAAATATAGGGATGTATTAAATCTTCTCTTTTAATTACCAGTCTACAACCGGTTTTTAAAAATGGTGTTAAGGAAATTGTTTGGTTTAAAACACTTTGTTTGCTTTCTAACAATTGATTTTTTTTAATAAGTTTTGACTGTCTAATTTTATTCAAAAGTAAAAATAAATTATTCATACCTAGGCTAGCCAGAGTAACTATTTTATGCAAAGAAGCATCAATTAACAAAAACTTAATTCAAACAATAACATAAAATGTTATTTTTGTTAAGTGACTAATTTCAAAAAACACATCCCTTTAGAAGAAGGAGATTATTACATGACTCCCCAGGGGTTTAAATGTTTTACAGAGCAGTACCATTTAAAGCGTGGTTATTGTTGCGAGAGTGGTTGCAAGCACTGTCCATATGGATACAATAAAAAAACGAATACTCAAAAAAAATGACTCTTAAAGAAGAAATACAACAAGGAATTCCCATTTCACTTCCTTCACCAAAAACATTTAATCCTTCTATAAATCATGCGCCAAAAAGGAAAGATATACTATCCGCTGATGAAAAAAAACTAGCTTTAAAAAATGCGCTTCGTTATTTCGATTCAGCACACCATAGAGTTTTGTTTTCTGAATTTAAAGAGGAGTTAGAAACCTATGGGCGAATTTATATGTATCGTTTTCGTCCTGATTATAAAATGTATGCTCGACCTATCAATGAATATCCTGGAAAATCTGAACAAGCAAAAGCAATTATGCTTATGATTCAAAATAATTTAGATTATGCAGTTGCACAACATCCACATGAACTTATAACATATGGTGGAAATGGTGGTGTATTCCAAAACTGGGCTCAATATTTGCTTACAATGAAATATTTATCTGAAATGACCGAGGAACAAACCTTAGTCATGTACTCAGGTCATCCTCAAGGTCTATTCCCTTCTCATAAAAATGCTCCAAGAGTTGTGGTGACCAATGGCATGATGATTCCTAATTATTCAAAACAAGATGATTGGGAAAAATTTAATGCTCTTGGGGTCACGCAATATGGACAAATGACTGCAGGTAGTTATATGTACATTGGCCCTCAAGGAATTGTTCATGGAACTACCATAACCGTCCTAAATGCTTTCAGGAAAATAAATAAAAGCCCATACGGAGGATTATTTGTTACTTCTGGTTTAGGAGGTATGAGCGGGGCACAACCTAAAGCTGGAAATATTGCGGGATGTATTACTGTTTGTGCAGAGGTAAACAAAAAAGTAATTGAAACTAGACATTCACAAGGTTGGGTTGATGAAGTTTATATTGATATTTATGCATTGACAAAACGAGTAAAAGAGGCTGTCCATAACAAGGAAACTGTATCTATCGCCTATGATGGTAATGTAGTAGAGGTATGGGAAACATTCGATAAAGAAAATTTAGCTATCGATTTAGGAAGTGATCAATCTTCTTTGCATAATCCATGGTCTGGCGGCTATTATCCTATTGGTCTCTCCTACGAAGAAGCCAATGAAATGATGGCTAATGAACCAGCTCAATTTAAAGAAGAAGTACAAAAAAGTTTACGACGTCATGCTTCGGCAATTAATAAACATACTTCAAAAGGAACCTATTTTTTTGACTACGGAAATGCCTTTTTATTGGAGGCTTCAAGAGCTGGTGCAGATGTTTTAGATCATCAAAATCCGATGAGAGATTTCAAATATCCTAGTTATGTTCAAGATATTATGGGTCCCATGTGCTTTGATTATGGTTTTGGGCCGTTCCGTTGGGTGTGTGCGACTGGAAATCCAAAAGATTTAGAAAAAACCGATCAAATAGCTTGTGAAGTTTTAGAAGAAATGCTCAAAACTTCTCCACCTGAAATTCAACAACAAATGTTAGACAACATTCAATGGATCAGAGGAGCTCAAGAAAATAAACTAGTGGTAGGGTCTCAAGCTAGAATATTATATGCAGATGCTGAAGGAAGAATGAAAATAGCAACTGCTTTTAATAAAGCTATTAAAGAAAAAAAGATAGGAATTGTCGTATTGGGAAGAGATCATCACGATGTTTCTGGAACTGATTCTCCATACCGTGAAACATCTAATATTTATGACGGAAGTCAGTTTACAGCAGACATGGCGATTCAAAACGTAATAGGTGATAGTTTCAGAGGAGCTACCTGGGTAAGTATCCATAATGGTGGCGGAGTTGGCTGGGGCGAAGTTATAAATGGTGGTTTTGGTATGGTTATTGATGGTAGTATTGATGCGCAAAGACGCCTAGAATCAATGCTTTACTGGGATGTAAATAACGGAGTTTCTAGAAGAAGTTGGGCTAGAAATGAGGAAGCTATTTTTGCTATTAAAAGAGCCATGAAAAATAATCCAAATTTGAAAGTGACACTTCCTAATTTTGTAGATAAATCTTTATTTAAATAAAAAACTATGAAAAATTTAAAATTTATTTCGTTAGTCGCTCTATTTTTACTTTTTTCCTGTTCCACCATCCGTGTTGTAGCTGACTATGATTCTGTGACTAATTTTAAGGAATATCAAACATTTGCTTTTTACAAACCTGGAATTGATAAAGCAAAAATATCTGATTTAGATAAAAAAAGAATCATGCGAGAAATTGAAGTCAACCTTAAAGCTAAGGGTATGAAAATCGATGCGGATCCCGATTTACTTATCAGTATTTTTACAAAAGAGAACGAGCGGATTGATGTTTATAATAATAATTTTGGATATTGGGGTTATGGATATGGTCCCTGGTATGGCGGAGGCACTTCCGTATCGTCAACTCCAGAAGGAACTTTGTTTATTGATTTAATAGATAAAGAAAAAAATGAATTGGTTTGGCAAGGAATTGGAAAAGGTGATTTGGTCATGACTACTGTCGAAAAAAAAGAAGCCCGAATTAAAGAAATTGTCACAAAAATTCTTGCTCAATATCCACCAATTATTTCATCTAAAAAATAATTTTGTAAAAAATTAAAATATGAATAATACATCTATTATTCTTATAATTTCTCTGATTTGTATTAATTTGAGTGTCGCTCAAAATTATCAGTCTGGTTTAATAACTACTACTAAAAACATATCCATTAAAGGAAAGGTTCTCATAGACAATGATCTAAAAAAAGTATACTTAAAAAATAATGGCAATCAAAAAGACTATAACTTTAAAGAGATCAAAAGTATATTTATAAACAAAAAATTATATTCTAAAATTAATTTTAATAATGAAGACTATTTTACAAACCTACTAGTTTCTGGAAAAACTTCTTTATATCAAATTAATAAATATATTTTTTTACTAATCAATGTAACCAACCAGCAAAAATTAAATGTTATACAGGATCGTCAACAAATACGAGGCTTTCTTTCCCTCATATTTAAAGACTGTAATTCAATAAGAGATGAAATTAATCGTACTGAAGAATTTTCAAAAAAGACCTTAACAGAATTAACAATACTCTACAATAAATGTGATTATGAAGCTTATAAGCCAACTGAAAAAGAACTTAGTCAAGCCAAAACATTTAATTCAGACTTCTTTAGATTTTATGGGAGCTTGTTAGTAAATATTAACAATAATCAAATTAATAACAACGCAACCAATAATACCAACGGATTTGGAGTTGGAATAGGACTAGCATCTTCACCAAGTTTCATGAGGAATTTAAAAGGAAATCTATTTATTGATTTTGACCTATCTGTGATATGGTCTGGGGCTGATGAGTTTGAAAATGAAATTCCGCTAAACTTGAAACAAAACAGTTTTCGATTATCACTTGGAATAAAGTATATATTTAATAAAGAAGGAGTCGTTTTACCATTTTTAGGGATTGGCTATGGTTATAGCTCAGATTACTACAGTGGAACAATTGGTTCTATTGACTTTAAAGATCATAAACAGAATTTTTTCTTTACACCAAAAGTTGGGGTGCTTTATAAATTTAAAAACAAAAAGCTTCTTGGGATAACAATTAATTACCTTACAGGTTTTAAAAATGATTTAAGTTTTAGAAACGGAGAGGAACTTACTTATTATCCATTAGTGATTAACCAAAGTTCTATTACCTTAGGTTTAAGTTATCAATTCTGATAGAAAAAAATATTTTTTAACTAGGTTTATGCAGCCTATATTTTCAATACACTTTTACTAATATTCCCTTGATCTGTTTTAATATTTAAAACATAATTTCCAGGCATCCACGATTTAGTATTCACAAAAACTTCTTTTGAGGATATTTTATCATCAAATAGGATTATTTGACCTAACATGTTATAAATTGAGATTGATTGCATTATAACATTACTTTTTATATTCCAATTTTCTGAAACTGGGTTCACAAATGAAAGAGTGCTTTCAGGATCAGCTACAGAAGTTCCCAAAATACCATCGTTTAAATTTTGAGCATAAATCTTAGTTCCACTACCTTTATTTTCAATAAAAACGGCAACAGACTGATTTTCAAGAAATCTTGTGAACTGAACTCTGCTTTTATTTGCTGGATAGGTAGCTAACGGCCTAGTTTCTTCATCCCAAGCAAAGTCGCCTTCTTCGTTAAGTTTTAAAGCATGTAAGGTAGTTGGAGAAGCTCCAGTATCAAAACCTTCTTTAATCAATAGTAATGGAAAATTATCATTCATATGAATCGACCCTACATGTACTTTTTCGCTACCTATAGGGTAAATTTCTTTTGCCTGATCAGTTAACATTCTTGCTCCAGTTTCCTTATCAAATTTTTGTATACGTTCGCCTTTTTCACTTTGACTCGTGTTGGTATACGTACACGTAGCCCAGATATATGAAGAACCCTCTTGATAAGCTATTCTAGTATCCATCTCATAGTCGGTCTGGTTAATGTCAAAATCAGAGCCGTTGATTCCCCATGGGAGTGAACCGTCAGGATCAATACGCTGTAAAAAAGAATCAAATCTTGAACCTGGAGAAGCTTTATAACCCATGTAAACCTCATCACCAATTTGCAAACCATCATAAAAGGTATTAAAAACAGTTCCGTAATTAGCTATTTGAGTAGGGTTTGCCCACTGCGCTGTTCCTTCACTTGACGTAAACCTTTGTGCAAACAAATTAGAATTAATCCCAAAGGTAATACTGTGAAAAACCAGGATAAAATCTCCATCAGATAGTTCAAACAAATTGGCAGGAACCGTATCGTTTCCGTCCTCAGAAATGGATGCTGTATTTTCCCATACAGCTGCACCTGTTGAATCGTATTTTTGAATCATACTCTCACCGCCAGGAAACCAAGACACGATTACTTCGCCGTTTGACAAAGGTAACATTGTTACAGAATAACCCGAACCTACTTGTATACCGCTTGAACCCCACAAATTATTTCCCTCATCGTCCAATTTGAATACATAAGCTGGCTCTCCACTTCCTGTTCCAGTAACGCCTATAAAAAGGTTGTCTTCCGAATCGATTGTGATATTCCAAATAACCGTATAGGTACTCATTGGTATTTCATCACTGACCAGCATCCCTTCTTCCCCTAACAATTGAAAACCATCCACATCTAAAATTTGTAATCGTAATTCGTAATTAATTGGAGCTGCAACAGCTTTCCAGTATACAACGTATGTTTTTCCTGACACCATTCCTAAGGCTTTCATGTCCCCACTCTCAGAATTTGTTACCAATGTATTTATATCAGTATCAGACGTCCATTGAGCATTTGTAGAAATAGGAAAAAAGCTGATCAATAGTAATAACAAATAATTTATTATAGTTTTCATTTTTATTTTTTTAAATACCTAATTCTATTTTTTTAATTTCATAATACATCATAAAAGTACTAAACTTATACCAAATAAAAACACTCGCTTTACCACAGAAAATTTTAGTATTCAAATACTAAAGTAAATTAGTAGGAACGTAGTTCTAAAATCTTCAACTTCACTTTTTCTGTTGAAGGAATCATAGTTTGTTCTAGTACTGTATTTAAAGGAATCGCAGGCATATTTTCGCTACCAATAAGCATTACTGGAGCATCTAATTCTTTAAAACATACTTCTTGAATACGCCCCTGCAAAGCTCTGGAAAAGCTATTTTCGGAAGGTTCTTCTGTAACAATTAAACATTTACTACATTTCTTAACCGATTTAAAAACAGTATCGTAATCTAAAGGGTGCAAGGTTCTTAAATCGACCACCTCAATTTGGTCTTGTAATCCTAATTCTTTGGACGCATTCATTGCCCAATGAACTCCCATCCCATAGGTAATTAAAGAAATTGTCTCCTCGGCTTCTTGTTTCCATATTTCTTGCAAAACCCATGCTTTCCCAAAGGGGAGTATATAATCCGCTGCTGGCTCTACTGAGGTTGCTCCCTTAGTTCCTGGAACTTTACTCCAATATAACCCCTTATGTTCTAAAATAATCACTGGATTTGGATCGTAATAAGCAGCTTTCATCAATCCTTTTAAATCAGCTCCATTGCTTGGGTAAGCGATTTTTATCCCTCTAATATTACTTACAACACTTTCTATAGAAGAAGAGTGATAAGGCCCTCCACTTCCGTAGGCCCCAATAGGCACTCTTAAAATCATAGAAACAGGCCATTTTCCATTTGATAAATAACAGGATCTACTTACTTCTGTAAATAATTGGTTGATTCCGGGCCAAAGGTAATCGGCAAATTGAACTTCGACAATTGGCTTTAGACCCACAGCACTCATCCCAACAGTACTACCGACAATAAACGCTTCTTGAATAGCCGTATTAAACACCCGATGATCTCCAAATTTTTGAGCTAAAGTGGCAGCTTCTCTGAAAACGCCTCCCAATCGACCTCCAACATCTTGACCATACAATAAACATTCCTTATGTTGAGTCATTAACTCCTCGACGGCGAATAAAGCACAATCTACCATAACTACCTTATTTGCATTTTCAGGAGTTCTTTCGCCTTTTTCCTCAGTAATTGGAGTCGGTGCAAAATCGTGCGTAAATAAATCTTTGGGTTCTGGATCCTTTGCTTTTTGTGCTTTTTTCAAATCTTTTTTTACGATCTGGTAAGTCGTCGACTCTAATGTTTTTAATTCCTTTTGAGTAAAATCATTTTCAAGTAACAATTGTTTCATTTTTGGGTAGGGATCTCTACTCTTTGCCTCTTCTAAATCATCTCTATACCATTCCATGCGAACACCAGAGGTATGATGATTTAACAAAGGAACTTTAGCATGAACTAAAATTGGTCTGCGTTCTTTTCGAATCGTTTGAATAGCATTTTGAATGGTTATATACGATTCTTCAAAATTACTGCCATCAATAGAGATCGCCTCCAAACCATTAAAACCTTTCGCATAATCGTAAGCATCTTGCGCTCTCGTTTCTTGAGATGTTGCTGAAATATCCCATCCATTGTCTTGAACTAAATACAATATCGGTAGTTGTTTTAACGCAGCCATCTGAAATGCTTCTGCTATTTCACCTTCGGTAACAGAGGCATCCCCGAGTGAACATACGGTGATGGGTCTATTAACCTCAGGGGTGTTAAATATGTTTGTATTCGATTTTGAATCAACCAATTCTTTATACTGCATTCCCATCGCTACTCCCGTAGCAGGGATTGCTTGCATGCCTGTCGCTGAACTTTGATGCGGTATTTTTGGCTTGTCGTCATCTTTAAGACTTGGATGACTATAATAGGTTCTACCTCCAGAAAACGGATCTTCTTTTTTTGCTAGCACCTGAAGCATTAGATCGTAGGGTGTCATACCTAGAGCAAGTAACATGGCATCGTCTCTGTAATAGGGAAACAAATAATCGTGAGGTAATAGCTGCATTCCTAAAGCTATTTGAATGACTTCATGACCTCTAGAGGTGGCATGAACATATTTAGACACTTCTTTAAAATTTGCTTCGAACACCTCTGTCATTGCTTTCGCAGTACAAAGTTTGGTAAATCCATTTTTTAAAATCTCTTTATAATTATTTATGTTCGGCAAATCTTAATTTTATTTTTAACTATTAAGCTACTGGAATCATCCAACCAAAAGGGTCAGCTGTTTCTCCAATTTTTATTTTATTAAGTGTATTGTTTATATCCTCAGCAACAGGACTTTGATCAGAAACATGGATGACTTCATCATCCATACCAATTTCTTGAATATATGCTATTCCTACTGCCGTTCCAGTACCGAAAGCCTCTTCTAAGCTACCGTTGTGAGAAGCTTCTCTTATTTCTTCCAGAGAAATAGGTCGTTCTGTTACTTCAAACCCTTTATGTCTTAACAAATCGATTACACTCATCCGAGTAATTCCATCTAAAATAGATCCATTTCTTTTGGGAGTAATAATTTTACCAGAAACTTTAAAGAATACATTCATTGTTCCCACTTCTTCAATATACTTGTGTTCGGCTGCGTCTAACCACAAAACTTGATTATAACCTTTCGATTTTGCTTTTTCTGTTGGTAAAATTGCTGCAGCATAATTACCCGCTGCTTTTGCCTCTCCAGTTCCACCATAAGCAGCTCTGATAAACTTTTTTTCTGCAAAAAGTTTTATTCGCTCACTAAAATAAGGCCCTGCAGGAGAGCAAATAATAATAAACTTGTAACTTGTTGCTGCACGCATACCTATAAAATGTTCATCGGCGTACATGAATGGACGCAAGTACATGGCACTTCCTTTTTTCTTTGGAATCCAATCCTTATCTAAATTCACCAATTGTTTTAAGCCTTCTGAAAAAATTTCTTGAGGGAGTTCTGGCATTCCCATTCGGACTGCACTGGCATTTAATCTAGCTGCATTTTTTGAAGGCCTAAATAATAAAGGAACTCCAGCTGCATTTAAAGTGGCTTTCATTCCCTCAAAAATTGCTTGTCCGTAATGCAAAGCCATGGTTGCAGGATGAGTAGCTATTGTTTGCATGGGTTGAATACGGGGATTATTCCAAGACCCATTTTCATAATCACAAATAAACATGTGATCGGTGAAAATCTTACCTAGTGGAATATGATCAAAATCCAATTCATTTATCGTGGAATTTTCAGTTTTGGTAATTTTTATTTTTATCATTTTTTGTTTTTTATCTTTTTTAAAAGACAGTATATTATATTTTTCTATTACTATCAAAATTCTCTAAGTTGTCGGCGATTCTTCTTAAAAAGGAGCCCGCTAAAAATCCATCTACAATCCGATGATCAAAAGACAATGACAAGTACATCATTTGTCTTATTTCAATAGAGTCGCCTTCTGGTCTTTCTATTACCTCAGCTCTTTTTTTAATGATTCCAGTAGCAAGTATTGCGGCCTCTGGTTGGTTAATTATAGGAGTTCCCATTAAAGAGCCAAAGGTTCCAACATTCGAAATAGTGAAAGTACTACCACTCGAATCATCTGCTTTTAGTTTATTTTTTCTGGCTTTTAGTGATAATGAATTGATGGATGCTGCAAGCTCCTTTAAATTTTTTTTATCGGCATTCTTAACAACTGGAACAATTAAGTTACCAGAGGGTAAGGCTGTAGCCATTCCTATATTGATTTCTTCTTTTACAATAATATTTTTACCGTCTAAGCTTGAGTTTATCATTGGAAAATCGATGAGGGCGCTAGCAACAGCTTCCACAAATAGTGGGGTAAAAGTTAACTTTTCTTGATATTTTTCTAAAAAATTACTTTTAACATGATTTCTCCAGTTTACCATCTCTGTTAAATCTGTCTCCACATAAGCCGTAACGTGAGGAGAGGTATGTTTACTAAAAACCATTCGATCTGCGATCATTTGTCGCATACGATCCATCTCAACAAGCTTCCCTTTTCCCTTATCAAATTTTAAATTAGGAATTTCAAATTTGTTATCTGATTCTTTTGGTTGTGCATACTTAAAGGGACGATCTGCTTCTATATAATTCATTAGGTCACTTTTACGTAAACGCCCTTCATTACCAGAAACAGGAATTCGTGCTAATTCTTCAAAACTAATATGATATTCCTTGGCTACACTAACTACTAATGGTGAAAAATGTAAATTTGGATTCGCAACCTCAAATTCAATTGATTGAGTTTTTTTGTTCGGCCTTAAAGAGGTTGGTTTTTTGTTTTTAGGAGTTTCTTTTTTTGGAGTCTGCTGTTTTTTAATGTTTTTTATTTGATTATCTGTTTCTATGAGTGCAATTGTTTCTCCAATTTTTATAACATCGTTCTGCTGGTATAGTAATTTTGTAATTGTGCCTGACACTAATGATGGAACTTCAGAGTCTACTTTATCGGTAGCAACTTCTAGGAGCACCTCATCCTCTTCAATCGTTTCTCCAACATTTTTAAACCACTTAATAATGGCTGCTTCAGTGATACTCTCGCCAAGTTTTGGCATTTTAAATTTATATTCGGACATTGATAATTGTCTTTCTTATTTTTTATTTTTTATTTCCCTTAATGTTTTATAAAAATCTTCTTGTCTAGGACTGCTTCTTGGAAGTTCTCGAAGCGGTTCAACTTCCTTCAAACTTTCAAAGCAATCGGCAGGTAATTGTTGATATAATTTAGTTCCTGCAGTTTTCCAATTTAACATCTCATCTGAAACTTCTTTAATAACTTTGGCTGGATTTCCTACTATTAAACTTCGTTTAGGAAAAACCGATGCTGCTTTTACAAAGGTCATCGCTCCAACAATTGATTGGTCTCCTATAACGGCATCATCCATAATTACACTATTCATACCTATAAGACAATTACGACCTAAGTTAGCTCCATGTATAATAGCACCATGACCTACATGTGAGCCTTCTTTTAAAAAAATTGTTTTTCCAGGAAACATATGTACGGTGCAATTTTCTTGAACATTAACTCCATCCTCTAAAATAATTTCACCCCAATCACCACGGATTGCGGCTCCTGGTCCTACATAACAATTTTTACCTATTACAACATTCCCTGTAACCGCTGCTAGAGGATGAACAAAGCTGCTTTCGTGAACTACTGGAATATGTCCTTTAAAACTGTAAAACATTTATTTAAATTTCTTTAGGGTCTCTTTTGTAAATTCAGATAAAACTAGACGCCCACTTATCGAAGCTCGTTCTGCTAACAAACAATCCCAGTTTTCGGTGCCCGTCCAAAATACTTTTTTCATTTCCATCATAGCTTCAGGATTGTAGGCACATAATTTTGTTGCAAAAGTTAAAATAGCAGTATCTAATTCGTCTACGGTCTCGTATACTTGAGAAAAGAGTCCTTTTTGTTTTGCCCATTCAGCACTATAAAAAGAATTTGCATCCATCGCTATTTGTGACATAGCACTTAGACCTAGTTTTCGCTGGACTGCTGGTCCAACCACAAAAGGGCCAATTCCAATGTTTAATTCACTCAACTTGATAGCTGCGAATTTTGTAGCCATACAGTAATCTGTAGCTGCGGCAATTCCAACGCCACCTCCTACAGTCTTTCCTTGAATTCTTCCAATAATAAATTTAGGACATTTACGCATTTCATTAATTACATTTGCAAAACCAGAAAAGAAAGCTTTTCCAGCAACCGAATCGTTAATTGCAGTCAATTCCTCAAAACTTGCTCCAGCACAAAAAGTACGGTGACCTCCACTTTTCAAAATAATAACTTTGATGGTGTTATCTTGTCCCGCTTCCTTGATTGTATTGGCGAGTTTTGTAAGTATTTTTCCAGGTAAGCTATTGTGAGTTGGGTGAAAAAACTCGATCGTAGCAATACCTTTATTGATTGTATTGTGAACGTATGCTTCCATATTATAATAATCCAAATTGTTTAAAATGATGATTTAAATGTTTCCGTTCTAATAGATACCATTCGTATTTCTCTAAATGACCAAAAACAACATTTTTAACGATAGCCTTCGGATTTTCTTTGTAGAAATCTAAATACGCATTTCTTGCTTCCAATAATTTGGTTTTTGCCATCGACAAGGTTTCGTGTTTTAGTACCTCTAACTGTCCTTTCTCGTGTAAAGGAAAATTAAAATCAACAGGCATTGATTTATAGTTGTATAATGATTCTTGTACTTTTTCAATATGATTTTCTGGAGTAGCAATTTCAAAATCTTGAATCTCAGAAGATGCAATTCGATAGGTATACTCCAAGTGTTCAACCATATGTTGAGGGGTCATTATTCCCCAGGAGGGTTTCGAATTTTCATCTAATTTTGATAAATACATTTCCATATTATCAGTGGTAATTTCAGTAAAAACCTCTTGTTTTTTTTGAACCATTGTCAAAATTGTTGCAATCGCTACTAGTTCGTCATCCTGGTCAAAAACTTCTACATACCATTTTACGATTCCACTAGGATGCTCTTTTCCTCTTGAATCTCGATCAATTTTTTGTTTGCATGTTAATCGAACGTAAACCGAATCATTATGATAGATAGGTCTTAGAAAGCGACAATCTTCCAGTCCGTAATTTGCAGCTACAGGACCCTTATTTGGATAAACGAACAATCCCGCTGCTGCAGCTAATATAAAGTAGCCATGTGCTGTTCTTTTCTCAAAAATACTTCCATCGAGAGATGTGATATCAGTATGCGCATAAAAATGATCCCAGGTTAGGTTAGCAAAGTTGACAACATCACCGTCTGTAATGGTTCTTTTATGAGTTTTAAGAGACATTCCGGGCTCCAAATCTTCCCAATGATATGCAAATGGATGTTGATCGATTTCTTTATAAGCCCCTTTTGGCTGATATATCCCTGTCACTTCTGTTAATGTTGTTGGAGAGCCTTGAATGGCACATCGTTGTAAATAATGCTTTACTCCTCTCAATCCTCCCATTTCTTCACCCCCTCCAGCTCTTCCCGGACCTCCATGTACTAACGTAGGTAGCGGGGAGCCATGACCCGTACTCTCTTTTGCATTTTCGCGATTTAAAACCAATATTCTTCCATGGTGCGTAGCTGCTTCTACTACATATTCCTTTGCTGTCAAATCATTATTTGTGATGATAGAGGATACTAAAGAACCTTTCCCAAGGTGAGCTAGGCGAATAGCTTCATCTAAAGTTTTATAGGGCATTAAAGTACTTACAGGACCAAAAGCTTCAATTTCGTGTATGGCGGTGTTTTTGAATGGCTGATCTTCTCTTAATAAAATTGGAGCTAAAAAAGCACCATCCTTGGCACTTGCTCCTAACGTGGTTACCTCTTCTAAATTACCATAAACCAATTGAGCTGTTTTTCTTAACTCTCCAACCCGTTCTTTTACTTCTTGAACTTGATCTTTACTAACCAAAGCTCCCATCCTAACCTCTTTAAGTCTTGGATCACCAATGGTTACTTTTTCTAATTGTTGCCCCAGTGCTATTTGAACATCTTCCATTAATTTTTCAGGAACAATAATTCTTCGAATAGCGGTACATTTTTGACCGCATTTTACAGTCATTTCTTTTCTAACTTCTTTTATAAAAATATCAAATTCAGGAGTGCCGGGGACGGCATCTTCTCCTAAAACACAAGAGTTTAACGAATCTGCTTCCATATTAAAAGGAACCGATTCATTGATAACTTTTGGATGTGCTTTTAGCATTCTACCCGTATCAGCAGAACCTGTAAAAGTAACTACATCCTGCGACTCAATAGCATCTAAAATTGTTCTGGCAGAACCTGAAATTAATTGCAGAGAACCCTCGGGTAGTATATTGGAGGCTATTATTTCTCTGACTACCGCTTCTGTCAAAAAGGAAGTGTTGGTTGCAGGTTTTACCACTGCAGGTACTCCTGCCATCCAGTTTACTGCACACTTCTCTAGCATACCCCAAACAGGAAAATTAAACGCATTAATATGAATGGCGACCCCTCTTTTAGGAACTAAAATGTGGTGGGCCATAAAACGTCCACCTCTTGACAAATCAATAGGATCCCCTTCTACATGATAAGACTGGTTTGGGAAAAGCTTTCGTAGAGAAGCATTTGCAAATAAATTACCAAAACCTCCTTCAATATCTATCCAACTATCAATTTTAGTTGCTCCTGTTCGAAAACTAAGATCGTAAAAATGCTGTTTCTTTTTTATTAGATGAAATGCTAATTTTTTTAGCATATTTCCACGTTCTTGAAATGTCATTTTACGTAAAGCCTCTCCTTTAACTCTCCCGTAATGGAGCACTTCTGAAAAGTTAAATCCTGAAGTGTCTGATAGCGCAACAATCTCACCAGTAACAGCATCTTTCATTGGAATTCCTTCGCCTGAACCATAACACCATTGACCATTAATATAACTTTCTAGTTTTTTCATAATCCAGTTTATTTTATATTTTCAATAACCGCGGCATATCCTTGACCTACTCCAATACACATAGTTATCAATGCGTATTTTTTATTTTTTTCTTTCAATTCTAGTGCAGCAGAATAAGTAATTCTTGCACCGGTGACTCCAAGAGGGTGACCCAGCGCAATGGCACCTCCATTGGGGTTTAATCTAGCGTCATTATCTTTTAAACCCAAAGCTCTTGTACAAGCTAAAGCTTGGGCTGCAAAGGCTTCATTTAACTCAATAATGTCCATGTCTTTAAGTGATAATCCAGCCTTCAATAGCGCCTTATTAGATGCTTCAACAGGACCTATACCCATTATTCTTGGCTCTACTCCTACTACTGCAGAACTCACAATACGAGCTAAAGGTTTTAAATTATATTTTTTTACTGCGTCTTCTGACGCGATAATGGTAGCTGCTGCGCCATCATTTAATCCTGAACTATTTCCTGCAGTAACACTACCTGTTTCTTTTTTAAATGCAGGTCTTAAATTGCTGAGCACCTCCAAGGAGGTATTCGGTTTAATAAATTCATCTCTAGAAAATAAAATAGATTCTTTTTTCCGTTGTGGAACTTCAACCGTGACTATTTCTTTTGCTAATCTACCGTTTCGCTGAGCTTTGCTGGCTTTCATTTGGCTCCAATATGCGAATTCATCTTGATCTTTTCTGGAGATATTATACTTAGCTACTAAGTTCTCAGCGGTAATTCCCATACCGTCCACTCCATATAATTTTTCCATTTTCGGGTTGATGAATCGCCAACCAAAAGTAGAATCATACATTTTTGAATCTCCGCCAAATCCTGTAGCTGGTTTTTGAATAACATAGGGTCCACGTGTCATATTTTCTACACCACCAGCTATAAATAAATCACCATCACCAGCTTTAATCGCTCTATTTGCGTGAATAATTGCTGACAATCCAGAACTACAAAGTCTATTAATCGTCTCGCCAGGAACCGTAAATGGCATCCCTGCTAACAAAGAGGACATCCGTGCAACATTACGATTGTCTTCACCCGCTTGATTTGCACAACCCATAATGATATCGTCATAAGCATTTTTTGGAATCTCCGAATTTCTTTTTACTATTTCTGAGATTACTAGTGCTCCTAAATCATCGGTCCGAATGGCGCTCAATGTTCCTTTATAGTTTCCTATTGGTGTCCGAATACCATCTATTATATATGCTTCTTTCATGATTATTCCCAGTCTTTTGAAGTTCTATATACCACACCTTTAAAGAGTGCGACTAATTCATTTTCTCTCTTTACTTCAACAATGTTAAAGCCTACCTTTGTTTTCTGAAGACTTAAAGTTGCTTCAGCGATTAAATAATCTCCTTCTTCCAATGCTTCAATATGATTGATGGATGTTTCGATAGAAACTGCATATTTCCCATAGGTATTTGCTGTAAAACCAAAAGCTGTATCTGCTAGTGCATAGGTAATAGCCCCATGCGCCTTATCCATACTATTTAACATCTCTTTTCGAACCGTCATTCCAAGTTTGCATTTTCCAATTTCACATGCCAATATTTTGATTCCTAACCACTGACTGAAGGCATCTAAGCTTAACATTTTATGAGGAATATCTTTACTTTCCATTAAAAGAAGTTTTTCTTTTCACGGTTCATTTTTCGTAAAATAGGTGAGCAACGGTATCTGTCTTCACGATATTCATCATATAATTGATCCATTTGATTCACACACCAATCAATTCCTTTTTCATCCGCCCAAGCTAAGAGTCCTTTCGGATAATTAACTCCTTTAGTCATTGCGTTATCAATATCCATGGCGGTAGCTATATTCCAAAATAACGTGTCTGCAGCTTCATTAATTAACATGACTAAAACTCTGTCAAAAATTAATTGAGATAAGGTACTGTCAATTTTGGACTCATTTTTATCTAGTGGGACTATTTGATTATTTTTATCATATTCATAAAATCCAATCCCAGATTTTCGTCCTAAATAGCCTGCCTCTGCAAACCGTTTTTGAGTAAATGAGGGTTTATATCTGGGATCAAAAAAGAAAGATTTAAATACCGTTTCTGTTACAGTAAAATTAACATCATTGCCTATAAAATCCATTAATTCAAAAGGCCCCATACGGAACCCTCCCAAGTTCTTTAAACTGTTATCTATGGCTTGAAAACTGGCAACACCTTCTTCATATATTCGTAACGCTTCACTGTAGAAAGGCCTAGCTACTCTATTTACAATAAAACCTGGAGTATCTTTTGCAATAGCTACTGTTTTTCCCCAGCTTGAAATCGTATCAATTGATTTTTCTAGAGTTTCATAGGAAGTTTGTATCGCAGGAATGACCTCCACTAATTTCATTAAGGGGGCAGGATTAAAAAAATGAATCCCAACACAACGTTTTGGGTTTTTTAATGACGCAGCGATGGAGGCTATGGATAAACTCGATGTATTCGAAGCTATTATGCAATCATCACTAACCATGGTCTCTAATTCAGAAAATACTTTTTTCTTTATTTCTAGATTTTCTATGATTGCCTCAATTATTAAATCGGAATCACTTAATTTTTCTAAAGAATCAACGTAATTAATATTACTTTGAATTCTGTTTTTTTCTGAGGTATCAATTCGTCCTTTTTCAATTAAACGGATTAATATTTTTTCGAGAGAAATCTTGGACTTTTCCAACACTGCTCGATTAGCATCAAATAAGTTTACCTGGCAACCAGATGTCGCAGCAACTTGAGCTATTCCGCTTCCCATGGTTCCACTTCCTATAATTCCAACTTTCATCATAATAGTTTAAAATGGTAAATTAGTCAAATCTACATTCCCACCAGAAATTATAATTCCGACTTTTTTATTTTTAAAATTTTGTTTTTCTTTTAATAAAGCAGCAAGTGGCACAGCACTTGAGGGCTCTATAACCATCTTCATGCGTTCCCAAACCAATTTCATTGCATTAATAATCTCCTCTTCACTCACTCGAATTATCTTTTTTACATTTTCTAAAATTATGGGGAAATTTCGATCTCCTAAATTGGTTCTAAGACCGTCTGCAATAGTACTAGTGTTTTTATTATATTCTATTTTTCCGCTCTTGAGAGATCTGTAGGCGTCATCTACATTTTCAGGTTCGGCACCAATAACTTCGCAATTACTTGAAAAATATTTTGCTGAAAGGGCGGTACCAGCAAGGAGACCTCCTCCGCCTACAGGTGTTAAAATAACATTCAAGTCGGGTTGTTTTTCCAATAATTCTTTTGCTGAAGTACTTTGTCCAAGGATTACTTGATCATCATTAGATGGATGAATAAAGGTAGCGTTTTCGTTTTTAACAATTCTTTCTGCTTCAATCTCTCTTGCTTTTATATTGGATTTGCACTCAACAATAATTCCTTGATAATTTAAAACTGCATCTTTCTTGACTTGAGGGGCATTTTCTGGCATCACAATAAATGCTTTGATATTTAAATATTTTGATGCAAGTGAGATTGCCTGAGCAAAGTTTCCTGAAGAATGGGTTACAACTCCATTTTCTTTTTGTTTGGAAGTTAAATTTTGAATCGCGTTGATCGCTCCTCTCATTTTAAAAGCCCCCATTTTTTGAAAGTTTTCGCATTTAAAATAAACATGACAACCACAAATTTTGTTAATTAACTCTGAGGTAAGTACTGGTGTTTCGTGAATGTAAGGCTTCACGTTGTTATGTACTTGTATCAAAGTTTTCTTATCCATATTATTTTCCTTTGAATATTGGATTTCTTTTTTGAATGAAGGCATTAACTCCTTCAATATAATCCTCCGATTGCGCCGCTTCAATCTGTAATTTTCCTTCTAAATCCAACTGTTGCTCTAAAGTGTTGGTCATTGATTCATTCAGCATCCTTTTAATAAAACCAAGTGCTTTTGTGGGCATATTAGCCAAATGAGTTGCTATTTTATTGACTTCTTTATTAAAGGTATCTACAGGGAAAACTTTATAAATCATACCCAATGCCTCCGCTTCTTTTGCAGGAATTTTATCCCCAAACATCATTAAGGCACTTGCTTTTTGAAAACCAATTAAGCGAGGTAAAAAGTACGTACCTCCACTGTCTGGCACCAATCCTATTTTACTAAAAGCTTGAATAAAACTTACATTTTCAGAGGCTACTACCACATCACAAGCTAAAGCTATATTTGCCCCAGCTCCTGCTGCAACTCCATTAACCGCTGCGATAATGGGTTTATTTATATTTCTAATTCTGGTAATAATTGGATTGTAATGTTCTTCTAATATTTTTTTAAAACCGGGATTTAATTCTGGTGTTGTGACTTCTTTTAAATCTTGTCCGGCACAAAAAGCTTTACCATTACCGTTAAGAACTATAGATCTAACTTCGCTATTTTTTTCACAATCGTCTAACGTGGATTGGAGTAAAAGCGCCATTTCTCTATCAAAGCTGTTAAACACATCAGGCCTATTAAAGGTGATGTAGGCAACTTGATTTTCTATTTTTAAAAGAATACTTTTATTCATTAATTGTTCTTTTTAAAGGCATTTAAAATAATCGAATGGTTCTTTACAGTCTTCACATTTAAACAACGCTTTACATGCAGTGGAGCCAAATTGACTAACCACCACTGTTTTTGTTGATTTGCAGTTTGGACAGGTAACCATTCTTTTTTCTTCTAACAATACTTCTTTATCTGCTGTTGGGTTTAAGGGAGGTGCTATTCCATAATCTTCCAAAGCTTTTCTACCTCGTGGTGTGATCCAGTCAGTTGTCCAAGCAGGATGAAGTATTAAATCTACTTTTGATTCATAACCTGCATGTTTTAAGGCCTTCTTAATATCATCACCAATCACATCCATTGCCGGGCAACCACTATAGGTTGGTGTGATTTCAACTTTAACATTACCATTAATAATAAGGGCAGATCGAACGACCCCCATATCCATAATAGACAATACTGGTATTTCTGGGTCGGATACCTTCTCTAGAATCGAAATTAAAACTTGATCGATATTTTGATCTGTTGTTGCTACCATGTTACCATTCCATGTTCGGATATGTGCGTTGCATATACTGTAAATCACTTAACAAATATCCTAAGTGCTCTGAATGAATACCTTCTTTACCTCCTGTTTGAAACCATTGAGATTCAGGAATTTCGAGTGTTGCTTCTAACAAAATATCATTTATACGACTATAATAATTGCTTTTTAAGTTAGTAACATCCACTCCTACTCCTTCAAAAACCATTTCTTTATCAGCCTTTGTTTGATAAAATAATTCATCGGTGTACGTCCATAAATCGTCGATAGCCTCTTGCATTTTTTTATTACTTACTGAAGTACCGTTGCCCAGTCGTTTTACCCAATCAGATGAAAATCTTAAATGATAACTCACTTCTTTAACACATTTTTTTGCAATTGTCGATAGTGTAAAATCGTTGCTGTTTTGGAGTTCAGTTAAAAATGCTTGATGATAAACATCAAATAAAAACTGTCGCCCAATTGTAAAAGCAAAATTGGTATTTGGTTGCTCAACTAATAAAACATTTTTATAATCACGTTCCATTCGGAGCATTGCAATATCATCTTCTGTTCTTTGGTCACCAGCAATTTTTGCTGCATATTGAAAATAACTGCGAACTTGTCCGAATAAATCTAATGATATATTTGTACAAGCAATATCTGTTTCTAAACTTGGACCGTGGCCACACAACTGACCTAAACGTTGACCTAAAATAAGGCTATTATCTGCGATTCCAAGAATATAAGAATATAAATTATTTTTCATTACATATGTTTTATATCGTCTGGTAAATCGTAAAATGTTGGATGACGATAAACTTTGTCTTGAGCAGGCTCAAATAATTCGCCATTATTTAAAGGGTTGGAAGCTGCTATATTTTTAGATTCTACGACCCAAATACTAACCCCTTCATTTCGCCTGGTATATACATCCCGGGCATTCTCCAGAGCCATCTCTGCGTCAGCTGCGTGAAGGCTTCCAAAATGTCTATGTTCTAAACCATTTTTTGATCGAACAAATACTTCCCAAAGGGGCCAATTTTTTTTCATCTTTATTAGTTTAAACCGCTTTATTTAAATTTTTAGTCGCTTGTTTTTCTGCATAAGCCATGGCTGCATCGCGGACCCATTCTCCTTCTTTCCAAGCACCCACTCGAGCCTTCATTCGTTCTTTATTACAGGGTCCATGACCCTTAACTACTTGCCAAAACTCATCCCAGTTAATCGGCCCAAAATCATAACTACCACGTTCTTTGTTCCATTTCAATTCTGGATCTGGAATTGTAAGACCAATAAGATCTGCCTGGGGAACTGTTTGATCTATAAATTGCTGCCGTAAATCATCATTAGACTTACGCTTTAGTTTCCATTTCATCGACTGTTCCGTATGAACAGATTCTTCGTCTTTAGGGCCTAACATCATTAAACTTGGCCACCACCAACGATTTAGAGCGTCTTGAGCTAAATCTTTTTGTTCAGAGGTTCCCTTTGCTAGCTTCATCATGATTTCAAAACCTTGACGCTGATGGAAACTTTCTTCCTTGCAAACTCGAATCATTGCTCTTGCATAGGGACCATAGGAAGTATTACAGAGCGGAACTTGATTGATAATAGCCGCACCATCTACCAACCATCCAATAGCACCCATATCTGCCCAAGTTAAGGTTGGATAATTAAAAATACTTGAATATTTTGCTTTTCCAGTATGTAATTGCTCGTACATTTCTTCACGAGATATTCCTAATGTTTCCGTAGCTGAGTATAGATATAAACCATGTCCTGCTTCGTCTTGAACTTTTGCTAGGAGCGCCACCTTTCTTCTTAAAGAAGGAGCACGTGAAATCCAATTCCCTTCAGGTAACATTCCAACAATCTCCGAGTGAGCATGTTGAGACATTTGTCTAATATGAGTTTTTCGATACTTTTCAGGCATCCAATCCTTGGGTTCAATCTTCTCGTCACGTTCAATTCGTGCATTAAATTGAACTTCTAAATTTTTTATTTGTTCTTCACTCATTGGTCTGATATTAGAAAAAGCTTTTACCTTTTTCAAATTAAATATTATACATCAAAATTTAAAATCACTTTTTTACTTGTCGGGACTGCTTGGCAACTTAAAACAAATTGCTCAGAAACTTCTTTTTCGTCCAAAGCATAATTAACCTTCATTTTAACAGAGCCTTCAATAACTCGACATTTACAAGTACTACAAACTCCACCTTTACAGGCAAAAGGCAAATCAGCACCCGCAACTAAAGCTGCATCTAAAACATTATCATCATTGCTATTCATTCCAAAATGGAACTCTTTACCCCCATCGATAATGGTTACCTCAACCTCCTCCTTTTTTTGTATTTCAACTTTTTTTATTTCGGTTTTGACTCCTGTCGACAAACCAGTAACAAACAACTCAAAATGGATATGCTCTTTTGGCATTCCTGCCTCCATTAATTCATCTTTAACTAAAAAAATCATCTCCTCAGGTCCACACAGAAAACACTCATCTAATTTAGCAACATCGACTAATTTATTGAAAATGACTGTTAACTTTTCTTTGGTAAACCTTCCATTAAACAACTCAATATCCCTTGACTCTTTAGTTAAAAAATAAAACACTTCTAGTCTTCCAAAATACTGGTTTCTAAGCTGTTCTATTTCTTCTTTAAAGATAATAGATTTTACAGTACGGTTTAAATAAAATAATTTAAATGTGCTATTGGGTTCTTTGGCTAAGTGTGTTTTTATCATCGAGAGAATAGGAGTTATTCCACTTCCTGCAGTAAAAACTATGTAATTTTTTGGAATCTCAGAAATCGCAGTACCAAACCTCCCCATAGGCTTCATTACTTGTAGTATGTCATCTTTCTTTAAAAATTGATTCACATACGTTGAAAACTTCCCATCGGTAATCTGTTTAACAGCAACCTTCCATTCATCATCAATGGGACTTGAACATAAACTATAGGAACGCCGAATATCTTCGCCGTTTACAGTCTCTCTTAGTGTTAAGTACTGACCTGCTTTATATTTAAATGTGTTTTTTAAATCTTCAGGAATCGCAAATTCAATAACCGAACATTGTTCAGTGTCTTTGTATAAGTCTTTTACTCTTAATGAATGAAATTTTGGCACAACAACTATTTTTATTTAAAAATAAACTAACAAACGTTAGTTTAAGATACAAAGATAATAATTATTTATAATTTATTTGTTAATTCCTTTTAACAGAACTTCACTTAGGTTAGTTGCTAAAGCACTAGAATCCAAATCTTCTTTTTGAGGTATCCACATATATAATGATCGTAATGTTGAAAGTGTAGAAAACAACATAATGTCTGGATTTAATAATTTAATTTCATTTTTCTTTATTCCCTCAATTATAATAGTTCTGAATGAATCTTCGTAATTAACTCTTAAAGTTAAATAGTAATCTAATTGATCCTTTAAATGCATCCAATCATTATTAAGAGAAGCCATACCGTTGGTATTATTGCTTGATATATCAACATGTAAGGCAATAATTTTTTTTAATTTATCGACACAAGAGTTGTTTTCTTTTTTTATGTGATCTATTCCATTTATAAATTCTTCAGCTAAAGAAATGATAATAAAAGTAAGGATTTCCTCTTTATTTTTTATATGATTATAAAGACTGGCCGCTTTTATTCCCATAGCTTTAGCAATATCTCGCATCGTAACAGCGCTATATCCTTTCTCTTTAAATAGAGCAGATGCGATCGCAATAATTTCTAACTTTCTAGGTGTTGGGTTCATAAAAAAGCAAGTTATCATTTTTAATTATGAATATAAAATTAGTGTGCTTATTGAAATTGTTTTTAAAGAGATTTATTTTATGTCATCATGTTTTTATAATAACTAAATAAATATTGAATTTAGTTTGACCAGAAATTAAAACAGTTGATTTCATACTTTTAAAAATTAGAATTTTATATCTTGTAAACCGTTTTGAAATATTTATTAACCTTCATACTGTTCCCTGCTTTGATATTTTCACAAGAAATTTCTTTGGTGGGAACCTCCAATATAGATGCAGAAAAGTTTATCGGAATAGACACATACGATAATTTATATTACATAAAAGATGAAATACTTTTTAAAAAAACTAATTCGAGTGTTTATAATTTTAAAGATTTTCAGTTAGGCGAATTATATTCTGTTGACATTATAAACCCAATGAATATTGCTGTTTACTATCAAGATTTTAATGTTGTGGTTTTACTGGATAACAAACTATCTGAAATCGACCGAATAAATTTTAATAGTATTTACGAGTTTATAAATTCTAGTCACGTAGCTATTGCTGCCAATACTAATTTATGGGTTTTTAATCTGAATTCACAACAATTGGAACTTTATGATTATAGATCGCAGAGTAAAAGGATTCTTTCGCAACCCATTAACGGCGAAGTCATAGAACTAGTTAGCAATATTAATTATTGTTTTTTAATGACTGAAAGATATATTAGAGCCTATAATATTTACGGAAGTTTGATTGCAAAAATCCCAAATAAAGGTTATCAAAAAATAATACAGGTAAATGAAAATATAATTGTTAAAAGAGATAATTCCCTTTATTATATTAATATGGAGACTCAAGAAACTATAAAAATAAATTCTCCTGAAATAAGTATAAAAGACTTGCAGCATACGCAAGAATTCCTTTATATTTATGACGAGAATCAGGTCAGTAAATTTAAACTAACTTTTTAAAAAGTAATACTTTATGCACGTTGCCATAGCAGGAAATATTGGATCCGGTAAAACGACACTAACTAGTTTATTAGCGAAACATTATAAATGGAAAGCGCAATACGAGGATGTTGAAGACAATCCATATTTAGACGATTTTTATAACAAAATGGAACGGTGGTCTTTTAATCTTCAAGTGTATTTTTTAAATTCTCGTTTTCGTCAAATTTTAGATATTCGGAGAGATAAAAAAACAATCATACAAGATCGAACTATTTATGAAGATGCCTTTATTTTTGCGCCTAATCTTCATGCGATGGGTTTAATGACCAATCGAGATTACGAAAATTATAGGTCGTTATTTGATTTAATGGAGAGTGTTACCGAATCCCCTGACTTATTAATCTATCTCCGTAGTTCTATTCCTAATTTAGTTGGACAAATACACAAGCGTGGTAGAGAATATGAAAATTCTATTAGTATTGACTATTTAAGTAGACTAAATGAACGTTATGAAGCCTGGATTGACCAATATGATAAAGGAAACGTAATTATTTTAGATGTAGATGAAATTGACTTTTTAGATAATCCAGAAGACTTAGGAGAAATCATCAATAAAATTGATGCGGAGATCAACGGATTATTTTAGATAAAAAATATTTATAAATAAAAAAACCTGCTAAAATTGGCAGGTTTTTTTATTGGATTCTAATTGAATAAGTTTAATTCTTTTCAATTTTTATATCAACATCTTTCAAAGCTTTTATTTGAGTTTTTACCTCTGCTACTGTTCCTTCAAAAACTTGCTCTGTAGAAGATTCTTTACCATTTTCAGTCATTGTTGTTGTTACTACCGCTTTAGCAGTACCATCATCATTAGTATCCATTTTTACCATAATTTCTTTTTCAACAACTTCACTTGATATACTCTGTGCCTCAATAGTGTTCGCATTTATTTCGTGACTTTCTTCAGAAGAATGACCTCCTAGTATGGGAGCAATTACCAATCCAATTAAACAAGTAAGTTTAATTAAAATATTCATGGAAGGCCCAGAGGTATCTTTAAATGGATCACCTACTGTATCTCCGGTAATTGCAGCCTCGTGAGCATCAGAGCCTTTGTGAGTCATTTCACCATTAATCATAACACCTGCTTCAAAAGATTTTTTAGCGTTGTCCCAGGCGCCACCGGCATTATTTTGAAAAATTGCCCAAAGAACACCACTTACAGTTACACCAGCCATATACCCACCTAACATTTCAGCGATAATCATATTATCCATTCCAAAAATCATAGGTCCAAATGTGATAACTAATGGGAAACCAATGGTTAACAGACCTGGTAACATCATTTCTTTTAAAGAAGCTTTTGTTGAAATCGCTACACATTTATCGTACTCTGGTTTTCCAGTACCTTCCATAATACCTGGAATCTCTTTAAACTGGCGTCTTACTTCATAAACCATTTCCATAGCCGCTTTACCTACAGCGTTCATTGCTAATGCAGAAAATACTACAGGAACCATACCTCCAACAAATAACATCGCTAATACTGGCGCTTTAAATATGTTAATTCCATCAATTCCCGTAAAAGTAACATAAGCAGCAAAAAGTGCTAATGATGTTAATGCAGCTGATGCAATTGCAAATCCCTTCCCTGTAGCAGCGGTTGTATTGCCCACTGAATCTAATATATCTGTTCGCTCTCTAACGATTGGATCTTGTTCACTCATTTCAGCAATACCTCCTGCATTGTCCGCGATGGGCCCAAAAGCATCAATTGCCAATTGCATAGCAGTCGTTGCCATCATTGCTGAGGCTGCCATTGCAACACCATAAAAACCTGCCAAAGCGTAAGAAGACCAAATTGCTGCAGCAAATAAAATTACTGTTGGAAATGTAGAAATCATACCTGTTGCTAGACCTGCAATAATGTTGGTGCCGGCTCCTGTTGCTGATTTTTGAACTATATTTAAAATTGGTTTTTTACCTAGACCTGTATAATACTCTGTTACTGAAGATATCACACCACCTACAAATAAACCAACTAACGTTGCGTAAAACACACGCATTGCGGTAATACTTATTAATCCTTCTCCGAAAAAATGCATTTTCATAGTTTCTGGTAACATATATTTTACTAGAACATAACAAGAAATTGCAACTAAAGCGATTGAAAACCAGTTTCCTTTATTTAAAGCTCCCATAACTTGAGACTCTTTAGCGTCATTGGATTTAATCTTAACTAACATGGTCCCTAGCATTGAGATGATAATACCGGCACCAGCAATTGCCATTGGCAATAAAATTGGCCCTATTCCTCCGAAGGCATCATCGATAATACCGCCCATATCTTTTATAATGTAGTTTCCTAAAACCATTGCAGCTAAAACTGTTGCTACATAAGAGCCAAATAAATCGGCTCCCATTCCTGCAACATCTCCTACATTATCACCTACATTATCAGCAATGGTTGCTGGATTACGTGGGTCGTCCTCAGGGATTCCTGCTTCAACTTTTCCAACTAAATCAGCTCCAACATCAGCTGCTTTGGTATAAATACCTCCTCCAACACGAGCGAATAGTGCGATTGACTCAGCTCCCAGAGAAAATCCTGCTAAAGTTTCTAATACAATAGTCATTTTGTCCACTGAAAAAGCACCGCTAGTTCCACCCATAAAAAAGTTATAGAAGAATATAAAAAACATCGTTAAACCTAAAACGGCTAAACCAGCTACACCGAGTCCCATCACTGTTCCACCTCCAAAGGATACTTTCAAGGCGTTTGGCAAGCTTGTTATTGCTGCCTGTGTGGTTCTAACGTTTGTTTTTGTTGCTATTTTCATACCAATATTTCCTGCAAAAGCAGAAAATATTGCTCCTAGAATAAAGGCTATTACGATTAGCCAATGTGTGGAAGGTACTATTGTAGAAACAATAAAAAGTAAAACACTTACTACAGCAACAAAAACAGCTAACAATCTATATTCAGCATTTAAAAAAGCCAATGCCCCTTCATAGATATGATCTGAAATTTCTTTCATTTTTCCATCACCTGCATCTTGCTTCATTACCCAAGATTTTTTCATTAACATGTATGCTAACCCTATAAGTGCCGCTAATATTGGCATATAAATCATCATTGATTCCATTTTGTATTGTTTTTATTATTAAGCGGTGCAAAAGTAATAAAATCAAACAGAATAAAAAACCTTGACATAACTAATTTTATGAAGTAAATTAATGTTTTTGAGGCGGTTCTGTAAAGTTGAATATTTATAAACTTTTGATTGATTTTTTTAACTTATTGAACCCCCTTTATTTTTTAATTTTAATTGAACTTAAAAAACTTTCATTAGCTTCTAAAAAGAAAAACTCAAACTTCCAGTGACACCAATTTTTCTTATTCCTGGATTGTCTAGATAGTTACCTCTAAAATTAAATTCAATAGCTAAAATTTTAAAAATATTCCCAACACCAGCACTCCATTCCCAGTAGATATCTTTCGGAGATTGGTAACGTATTGGCAAATTATCGATTCCTACATTTATCGAGTTATTGGATTGGGATAATTGGCCCCATACCGATCTAAACCCAACCAATTCCCTTAAATTTAGTTCCCTTAACCAAGGAACCCTTCCAAAAAGTCTTCCTCCAAAATTATGTTTTAAATGAAAAGATGCATAGGTGTCACTTACAAACTCATAATAGTCTAATTGCGTAAAAGTGTTATAAATACTCCATAAAGTTTGATTTCCTGGAATAGGACTTAATAAGCCTAAAGGTACCGTTCCGACTATTTTCCCCAATTCAATAGTTGTATAAAGTCTTCCCAAACCACCAACATTCCATGGCTGAGTATACAAGGCTTGAATTCGGTGATAATCAAAGTCACTTTGTAAAACATCTTCAAGTCCAAAGGTATATCCTAGAAAAAAGGAGGGGAAATCACCGCCATTAATAACTCTTCGTTCCACACCATATCCTGATGTTTTTCGCCCTGGTGTGAAATTGATCCCTAGTTCTAGTTCTGATTGTTTGATACTGTTTTTGACATTCCCATTTTCATCGTAATAACTTAAACTAAAGGTTTCTGAAGCAGATTTTAGGGTCCTGTGAGATCCTAAAACCCGGAATACAAAGTTTTTTGCAGGCTCCATTTGATACCCTAGAGTTGTTAATTCTATACTCGTTAATCGATCGTTGGCTCCTACCGTAATTAACCCTGAAGAGGCTCTATTTCTTCCAAGTACATCTTTACTATTTGTTAGACTCGCTCCTGTTTGTTCAATATCTTTTCGGTATCCACCAAATAATATCTTTCTGTTTTTTTTACTAACCAATACTTTACCCGATAAACCATATTTAAATTTTTGATCTTTAAATCCATAGGCACCAAACCCTTCAATTCTCCAGGGATCATTTTGTCCAAAATAGGTTCTACCCCCTAGCCTAAGCCTAAGTCCTTCTACCTCATTATATCCAAATATTGAAAAAACTGGTCCTGCATCAAAACCTTTAAATTCATAATAACCACTTGCTATTAAAGCTCCTAATGTATATAAATTTTTGAAACGAGGAACAGTTACTAACGTGTCTAACATTTTATAGACTCCTTTCTCGTCTTTACTTAAAGCTTCCATTCTTCTTTCATCCCAAAATTGATCAGGTCGATTGTAAACTTCGTATTCGTATGGATCTATATTCTCTTTATAAAAAGATTCTTGTTTTGGTGTATCAAATTCATAATTATCATATAATGTAGTTCTTTTTCCATACATTCCATTGGCGCTCTCTTTTTTCCTAAAACTAAAATCACTTAGCATGTAATCTTTTGTAATTAAAAAAGTTGAATCGTTTAACACATCGTATTCTTGCTCAATGTAAATTTCACGGATCCAATTTAAGTTGGCGCTTTTAGAAGCTTGCAAATTAATCTCTTTCAGGGCCCAAGTACTGTCATTTACCCAAAAATCTCCTTTAAAAGTTAATTCATTTTTTCTTCTGGGATAATACACAATATTATAACACCACTTATCTCCAATATAGGCGCTATCAAGCAGTACATAATTGTAGACGTTGATACCGGTTTTAGACAACGGACTAGTAAATGCAACATCAAAAAATTTTAGATGATTATCGTAAATATCAAAATCTGCATATAAGTCTTTAATCAATTCAATAAAAGTTTGATTGTTTTCAAATCCAGAATTTTTATTTCCTTCCAATATTTCGGTCTCTTTATTAATGATGTTATCACCATAGACTTGTGAGAAAGCCTCATTAATGAAAAGCGGCAAGTAAGTATTCCCAGTTATTCTGGAAGTATCTACTTGATCAAAAATAAATTCCATGCCTCTAAATGTTCTACTATTTATTAAAGCACTGTCAATGGTATTTAGGTCAAACTCAAGTTTTTCATACTTATTATAGGTATACTGTTTGAATTTTTTTACACCATTTGCTCTTCTATTTTCCCATATTTTTTTTAGAATGTCTATTGCAGGATTATTTTTTTTAGATTGTTTACCGCTAAAAATTACCACTTCTTTTAAGGAAGCTGATTCTTCTTCTAAAATAATATTCATTTTAAAATTATTCTTTTCAGATAGTAGAATCTCTAAAGTTTTATATCCCACAAATGAAAAAACTAAAGAAGTGTGTGTGTCGTAAGTTTCTAGATAGAACCTTCCATTTTCGTTGGTAATGGTTCCATCATTTGAATTCTTAAAAAAAACATTTGCATAAGCGACGGGATCGCCAAATTCATCTTTAACCTCTCCACTCACTTTACTTTGTGAATGTAAAGAGATTGACGTGAACAACAATAAAAGAAAATAAAAATAGTTCATCAAAAGTAATTCGATGTTAAATGAATACGTATTAAAAAGGAAGGTTTAAAAAAACCTTATTTATATAACACTTTTTTTACTGCCTTTATTACATCATTACTATTAGGTAACCATTCCTCTAGCAATACCGGGGAAAAAGGAGCAGGTGTATCCGCAGTATTTAATTTGATAATTGGAGCGTCCAAATAATCGAAAGCCTGTTCTTGTACTTGATAGGTAATTTCGGTAGCAATATTTCCGTAAGGCCAAGCCTCTTCTAAAATTACAAGACGGTTTGTTTTTTTTACAGAATCAATAATTGCCTTGTCATCAAGAGGTCGAACGGTTCGCAAATCAATTATTTCACACTCTATTCCCTCTTCGGATAAGACATCTGCGGCTTTGTAGGCCTCTTTAATAATCTTCCCAAAAGAAACAATGGTAACATCTGTACCTTCACGTTTTATGTCAGCAACACCCAACGGAATAAGATACTCCCCCTCTGGAACTTCTGCCTTATCGCCATACATCTGCTCACTTTCCATAAAAATAACAGGATCATTATCGCGGATAGCACTTTTTAAGAGCCCCTTAGCATCCTTGGGATTACTTGGCACAACCACTTTCAATCCAGGACAATTAGCATACCAACTTTCAAAAGCTTGAGAATGGGTTGCTGCCAATTGCCCAGCTGATGCTGTGGGTCCTCTAAAAACGATAGGGATATTGAATTGACCACCACTCATTTGTCGCATTTTTGCGGCATTATTGATGATTTGATCTATTCCAACAAGCGAAAAATTAAAAGTCATAAACTCTACTATAGGCCTATTCCCATTCATGGCAGAACCAATAGCAATTCCTGAAAACCCAAGTTCTGAAATAGGTGTGTCGATTACTCTTAATTCACCAAATTCATCTAACATTCCTTTACTTGCCTTGTATGCTCCATTATATTCAGCAACTTCTTCACCCATTAAATATATCGTTTCGTCACGACGCATTTCTTCACTCATCGCCTCGCAAATTGCTTCTCTAAACTGAATTGTTTTCATAGTATGTCATCTAATTTACTTTCAAATCTGAATGCCATCAGATTTAAAAAAATTTTATTTAAAATTTCTCTTGTTAAAAGAAAAACAAAAATACTATTATTTATATGTGGCTCACTAATTTTTTCTAAAGATTTAACGATTTTTTATTATGCACGCATAGTAAAATTGAGAAAAATATACCTACATTTGCAGTTCAAAACACGATATCTATTTTTTCGGAATAGAAATATAGTTTTTAAGATAAAAAAATAAAAAAAATATGAAAATTTTAGTGTGCATTAGTCACGTTCCTGACACCACATCAAAGATTAATTTCACCGACGAAAACACAAAGTTTGATACGAATGGTGTGCAATTTGTTATTAACCCCAACGACGAATTTGGATTGACAAGAGCAATGTGGTTCAAAGAAAAACAAGGTGCAACAGTACATGTTGTGAATGTTGGCGGACCAGAGACAGAACCTACATTGAGAAAAGCCTTAGCCATTGGTGCTGACCAAGCAATAAGAGTTAATGCAATACCAACAGACGGATTTTTTGTTGCAAAACAATTAGCTCATATTGTTAAAGAGGGAGCTTATGATTTAGTTCTAGGAGGTCGTGAATCCATTGATTACAATGGAGGAATGGTTCCCGGGATGATTTCTAAACTTACGGGATTTAACTTTATAAACACTTGTATTAGCCTAGAGGTGGATGGCTCGAATGCTATCGCTGCTCGTGAAATAGATGGTGGAAAAGAAATTATCAGCACATCACTTCCTTTAATTGTAGGGGGTCAAAAAGGGATTGTTCAAGAATCTGATCTCCGTATTCCTAATATGAGAGGAATTATGCAAGCGCGTTCAAAACCATTAAATGTAACGGAGCCTATCGATTCAAATTCTGAAATTAATTTCGATAATTTCAGCAAACCAGATGCAAAAGGTTCCGTTAAATTAGTTGATAATGTAAATGATTTAGTTGAACTTTTACACAACGAAGCTAAAGTTATTTAAAAAACCAAAATGCAGTTTTAAATTTAAGAACTGTATCACCAAAATAAATTTAAAAATATGTCAGTATTAGTTTATACAGAATCTGAAGAAGGAAAATTTAAAAAAATTGCTTTTGAGGCTGTCTCTTATGCCAAAGGCATAGCAAACATGTTGGGTACCTCAGTAACCGCAGTTTCAATAAACGGAAAACATACAGATCAATTAGGAAAGTATGGTGCTTCAAAAGTGTTAAGTGTCTCTAGTGAGCAGTTAGATAATTTCAATGCTTTAGCTTATGCAGATGTAATAGCACAAGCTGCACAGCAAGAAGCTTCAAATGTTGTAATCATTTCTTCTAGTGCTAATTGTAAATATTTAGCTCCCTTACTTGCCATTAATTTGGAAGCTGGTTATGTTCCAAATGTAATTGAATTGCCCTATAGCATAACTCCTTTTAACATTAAATCGAATGTGTTTTCTAATAAAGCATTTGCTAACTCTGAAATTACGACAGAAAAAAAATTAATTGGATTGGCAAAAAATGCATTTGGTATAGTTGAAAGTGAAACTTCATCCATTCAAGAAAATTTTTCTCCAGTGATTTCAGAAGATAATCTTCATACAAAGGTCACCTCAGTGGAAAAATCAACCGATAAAATTACTATTGCAGATGCCGACATTGTTGTCTCTGGTGGACGAGGCTTAAAAGGGCCTGAAAACTGGGGAATGATTGAAGAATTAGCGGAAACTTTAGGTGCAGCAACAGCTTGTTCAAAACCAGTTAGTGATTTAGGGTGGAGACCTCATAGTGAACATGTCGGACAGACCGGTAAGCCTGTTTCATCCAATTTATACATCGCTGTCGGAATTTCCGGGGCAATACAACACTTAGCGGGTGTAAATTCCTCCAAAGTTAAAGTTGTTATCAACAGTGATTCTGAAGCTCCATTTTTTAAAGCAGCTGATTATGGGATTGTTGGTGATGCTTTTGAGTATGTTCCTCAACTAATCCAAAAATTAAAAGAGTTTAAAAGTAATAACGCATAATTTTTTATTAATTTGTGCCTGAATAAAGGGGCTGTTTAATTTTAGGGAAGTCCATAAAATTAAACAGTTTTTTTTTGAATACTATTTAATGAGTTTAGTTAGACTTAACATAAAAGGAATTTCATACAGTCAAACACAAAATGGTGCTTATGCATTGATTTTGAGCGAGGAGAATGGAGATCGAAAATTACCGATTGTGATAGGTGCCTTTGAAGCTCAATCAATTGCGATAGCACTTGAAAAAGAAATCATGCCTCCAAGACCTCTTACCCATGATCTTTTTAAAACTTTTGCTAAAAGGTATAAAATTGTTGTTAAACAAGTCATTATACACAAATTACTTGACGGTGTTTTTTATTCAAGTATTATTTGTGAACGAGAAAAGATTGAAGAAATAATTGACGCAAGAACAAGTGACGCTATTGCGTTAGCACTCCGATTTAATGCTCCTATTTTTACCTATAAAAACATTTTAGATCAAGCAGGAATTCATACGGAAGTAGGTCCTAAGAAAACAGATCTTTCAAAGAAAACAACAACAGCCACCGAACAAATCTTGATTGAAGGAGAACGAAAAGAAGATGTTTCTGAAAACGATTTCAGCAAACACTCCTTAAAGGCTCTAAAGAAACTACTGACGGAGGCCGTAACTAACGAAGAATATGAAAAAGCCGTCAGAATTAGAGACGAAATTTCACAAAGAAAATAATATCCCATGCAAAAGAATTTATTAGTTCTACTATTATTATTGGTTCCTTTTTTTATACTTGGACAAGATTTAGAAAAAAAATGGAAATTTTCAAGTATTGAAGATTCAAAAGGAAATCCAATTGCAAAAATTAATAAAGAAACCGATTATCTCAACATAACAGAAAGTTCCTTTTCATACTTCATCGAGTCAAAAAATAACTTAAAAGCAAAAGGAGATCTTATATTTCAAAATAACTTATTGATATTTTATTATACATTGCCCAACGACACCATTAGAAGATATAAAATCACAGAACATACTGATTCTACTTTGGTTTTTAAAGAAAAAAAGGTTTATTATAAATTTTACTCGAACAATGACAACACAGAGGGAGTATTACTAACAACTGCTAAAAACAAAAAATATTCGGAGATTATCCCAAGTCAGGGGATTACTTTTACCAGTGTTTGGAAAGGTATTCTAGGGATGTTTTCCTTGTTGTTAATTTCTTTTTTATTTAGTAGTAACAGGAAAGCGATTAACTGGAAAACTGTTGGAATTGGACTAGCTTTTCAATTAATTATAGCGATCGGCGTCTTGAAAGTATCTTTTGTTCAAGATGCTTTTGAAGGGGTCGGAAAAATATTTGTAAGTATTTTAGATTTCACAAAAGCTGGAAGTAAGTTTTTATTTGAAGGCTTGGTAGTAGACATGGATACTTTTGGATTTATTTTTGCTTTCCAAGTTTTACCGACTATTATATTTTTCTCAGCATTAACATCGGTTTTATTTTATTTAGGAATTATTCAAAAACTAGTAAAAGCCTTTGGCTGGATGTTATCTAAGTTATTAAAAATTTCCGGTGCTGAAAGTCTGAGTGTCGCTGGAAACGTATTTCTTGGCCAGACCGAAGCGCCTCTTTTAATAAAAGCTTATTTAGAAAAAATGAATAAATCTGAAATGCTTTTAGTAATGATTGGAGGGATGGCAACTGTAGCTGGTGCTGTTTTGGCGGCCTATATTGGTTTTTTAGGAGGTGATGACCCTAATCTTAGATTGTTATTTGCGAAACATTTATTAGCGGCCTCAGTTATGGCTGCACCAGGAGCTATAGTTATATCAAAAATATTATACCCACAAACCGAAAAAATCAATTCTACTGTAGAAGTTTCTGTTGAAAAAATAGGCACTAATATTTTAGATGCAATCGCAAACGGGACCACAGAGGGTCTACGTTTAGCTGTAAATGTTGGGGCTATGTTGTTGGTGTTTGTTGCTTTTATAGCTATGTTTAACGGAATTTTAGGTTGGCTAGGCGATTGGACCTCTTTAAATAGTTGGGTTGCTGCCAATTCCTCCTATTCTGAACTTTCAATAGAAGCTATTTTAGGAACTATTTTTGCACCACTCATGTGGTTAATAGGCGTTGCGAAAGAAGACATGATGATGATGGGGCAATTATTAGGAATTAAATTAGCCGCTAGCGAATTTGTAGGTTATATTCAGCTAGCTGATTTAAAAAATATTGAAAACGCCGCTCATCTAACCTATGAAAAATCAATCATTATGGCCACCTACATGCTATGTGGATTTGCTAATTTTGCGTCCATAGGTATCCAAATTGGAGGGATTGGATCTTTAGCTCCAGGACAAAGAAAAACTTTGTCTAAATTTGGGATGAAAGCCCTAATTGGCGGTAGTATTGCATCTCTAATTTCTGCTACCATCGCAGGTATGATTATTGGATAAATTATTCTAGTTAATAACTTTTAATAATAATAAAGACTAATAGAAATATTAAATCATGGCTTTATTTATTTTTATCAGCAGAGTTATTTGAATACTATTTTTTAGAAAAATTATCTATGAAACAATATCACGAGCTTATTAAGCATGTCCTTGAAAATGGAACTGTAAAAAAAGATCGAACAGGAACTGGAACAAAGAGTGTATTCGGTTATCAAATGCGTTTTGATTTAAGTGAAGGGTTCCCGATGGTTACTACCAAAAAACTTCATTTAAAATCTATTGTTTATGAATTACTATGGTTTTTAAAAGGAGATACCAATATAAAATACCTTCAGAAAAACGGCGTTCGAATATGGAATGAATGGGCCGATGAAAATGGAGATTTAGGTCCCGTATATGGTTACCAATGGCGCAATTGGAATGGAGATGAAATTGATCAAATCAGTGAAATCATTGAAACTCTCAAAAACAATCCTGATAGTAGAAGAATGCTTGTATCTGCCTGGAATCCAAGTGTTTTACCAGATACCGGCAAATCATTTTCAGATAATGTTGCCAATGGGAAAGCCGCATTACCTCCTTGTCATGCATTTTTTCAGTTTTATGTAGCCGATGGTAAATTATCGTGTCAGCTTTACCAACGAAGTGCTGATATTTTTCTAGGAGTCCCCTTCAATATTGCTTCTTATGCCTTATTCACTATGATGATGGCACAAGCCTGTGGGCTAGAAGCAGGGGATTTTGTACATACTTTTGGAGACGCACACATCTATAGTAATCATCAAGAACAAATAGAACTTCAGCTATCTCGAGACCCAAAACCATTACCAAAAATGATTTTAAATCCCGACATCAAAAATATTTTTGATTTTACTTTTGACGATTTTACCCTGGTAGACTATGAGCACCACCCACACATTAAAGGGACTGTAGCTATTTAAAAATCACAACAACTATTTAAATTAATAAAAATATGTTCTCTACATCTAAAAAAGAAAACCAAAAAGAATCCGAACAACGAGAACAATACGTGTATGCTAGTGAACGAATCGAGCAAAAAAAAGGATTGTTATCTCATTTCATTTACTTCATTGCAGGTTCTATTATACTTTGTATTATCAATCTCGTATTAGCAATTGGTATAGAAATTACATTTCTAAATTACAATTGGTTTGTTTGGGTATCAGTATTGTGGGGGTTTATTTTTCTGACTCATGTATTTAATGTTTTTATAAAAAATAGATTTATGGGTAAAGAATGGGAACACCGTCAATTAGAAAAATTAAAAGCTTTACAAGAAAAACGAATTTTAGAATTAGGTAAAAAAGTCAATGCTAAAACTCCAATGCTTGAAGATTTGAATAAAGAAAAAAACCTAGCCCCGAATAAAGAAATATGATAACCTTGATAGCTGCTGCTGGCATTAATAACGAACTAGGCAAGGACAATGACTTAGTTTGGCATTTACCGATTGATTTTAAGCGATTTAAAGAACTCACTACTAATCATCATATTATCATGGGAAGAAAGACATTTGAATCCTTCCCAAAACCACTTCCAAACCGAATTCACATCGTAATAACTCGGAATAAGACTTATCAAGCAGAAGGAGCTATTGTTGTACACTCTATGAAAGAGGCTTTAAGCCTTGTTAATAATGATGATCAACCTTTTATTATTGGAGGTGGAGAAATTTATGAATTTGGAATGGGCGTTGCTGATAAAATCGAATTAACTAGAGTTTTTGGTTCTTTCGAGGCAGATACTTTTTTTCCTGAAATTCCTAAGGACAAGTGGAAGTTAGTAAAAGAGGAACATCACCTAAAAGATGACAAACATCTATTTGATTTTTCATTTCAAACTTTCGTCAGAAATTAATTCAATTTAATTTATGTTCAATTAAAAAGCTATTTTTACACGCTCACAGATACTAACAATAGAAGAAAAACTCACAATTATGAATGCATATATTTTTCCTGGGCAAGGAGCACAATTTACAGGAATGGGATTGGATCTTTTTGAGAATTCGTCAAAGGCTAAAAAATTATTTGAAGAAGCGAATGAATTATTGGGCTTTGATATCACGAAAATCATGTTTGAAGGGACTCCAGAAGAATTAAAAGAAACCAAGGTGACGCAACCAGCAATTTTTTTGCATTCAACTATATTGGCATCAGTACTTGACAAATCTTTTCAACCAGATATGGTTGCGGGACATTCTTTGGGAGAAATTTCTGCATTAGTTGCCAATAAAACATTGGCTTTTAAAGACGGATTACTTTTAGTGTCTAAAAGAGCACAAGCGATGCAAAAAGCGTGTGAACTTGAGCCGTCAACAATGGCTGCTGTATTAAATTTAGAAGATGCTGTTGTAGAAAAAATATGTGCTAATACCCCTGGAATTGTTGTCGCTGCAAATTATAATTGTCCCGGGCAATTAGTAATCTCTGGCGAAGTAAACGCTATTAATCAAGCTTGTGAAGCGATGAAAGAAGCTGGTGCCAGAAGAGCTCTAGTTTTACCTGTTGGAGGAGCTTTTCACAGTCCTTTAATGGAACCAGCACGAGAGGAATTAGCCACAGCAATTGAACATACAAAATTTTCGATTCCTGAGTGCCCAATCTATCAAAATGTAAGTACTATCGCTACCAAAGACCCAGCTATTATTAAGAAAAACTTAGTATCGCAATTAACGGCTCCCGTTAAATGGACACAGAGCATGCAACAAATGATTAATGATGGAGCAACAAATTTTATTGAAGTTGGTCCAGGTAATGTATTACAGGGATTAATGAGAAAAATTGATCGAAATGTGGCAACAGAAAAAGCTGCTATTTAATTTTTCTTACTTTTTTTTCCCAATTCCAAGAAGATAATAAGGATTCTTCCATACTTTTTTCAGCTTTCCAACCCAATACATCATTTGCTTTTTTTGTGTCAGCATAAACTGAAATTACGTCGCCTTCTCGACGGTTCACAATTTTATAATTTAATTTTTGCTGCGTTACTTTTTCAAAAGCATGTACTACTTCTAAAACAGAACTTCCTTTGCCGGTTCCAATATTAAATGTTTCGAATTGGTTGGAATTTCTATCTTTTAATAAACGTTCTAAAGCAACTACATGTGCTTTTGCTAAATCAACCACATGGATATAGTCTCGGATACAACTTCCGTCTTCTGTTGGATAATCATCCCCAAAGACGGACAACTGATCTCTTAATCCAGCAGCTGTCTGAGTTATAAATGGAACTAAATTTTGCGGAATTCCCAGAGGCAATTCTCCTATTTTAGATGAATCGTGAGCTCCAATTGGATTAAAATACCTTAATGCAATCGATTTTAAATTAGATACTTTACAAGAATCATTCAAGATTTCTTCACTTATCTGTTTGGTGTTTCCATAGGGTGAAGTTGCCTTTTTGATAGGAGCACTCTCATCTATTGGCAGTTTATCTGGTTCTCCATAAACCGTACATGAAGAACTGAAAATAAAGTTTTCGATAGTATAGTTGTTGCACGCTTGCAACAAGTAAATTAATGTAGATAGATTATTTTCGTAATACAATAATGGATTTTCAACACTTTCTCCTACCGCTTTACTAGCAGCAAAATGAATAATTCCTGAAATATCTTGATACTTTTCAAAAAATTGAATGACTTCGCTTTTTTGACGCAAATCAATTTTTTCAAATAGAGGTGTTTTTCCTGTAATTTCAATAATTCCATCCAAAACTTCCAAAGAAGAATTTGACAAATTATCAATAATCACCACTTTAAACCCTGCGTTTTGAAGTTCAACAACAGTATGAGAACCTATGTAACCCAAGCCACCTGTCACTAAAACTTTTTGCATATTAATTGTTTTTTATAAAATCAATCACGGTTTTCGTAATAAACTCAATTTGTTCGTTGTCTAATTCGGTATGCATCGGTAAAGAAATTACTTCTTTTACTAACTGATTTGTAACTTTAAAATCTTCCTCATTATAACGCTTGTCTGCATAAGCTTTTTGAAGATGTAATGGAATAGGATAATAAACTCCACAAGGGATTCCTTTATCGTTTAAATGGGCAACCAACGCATCTCGATCGATATTGACAACTTTTAAGGTATATTGGTGAAATACATGACAGTCACAATTCTTCATATCGCAGGAACAGTGTTCACAACCATAACTAGGAGTTATGATATTTGCTATTCCAGAAAAAGCATTATTGTATTTTATAGCTGCTTCAAGTCGTGCTTGATTATAAGCATCTAATTTTGGCAACTTTGCTCGTAAAACTGCTGCTTGAATTGAATCCAATCGGGAGTTTACACCAACTACATCATGATGGTACCTTACATACATCCCATGATTCACTATTCCCCTGATGGTATGAGCCAACTCGTCATCATTTGTAAATATAGCTCCTCCATCTCCATAACAACCAAGGTTTTTAGAAGGAAAAAAAGAAGTGGAGGCTACATGCCCAATAGTCCCAGTTTTCTTTTTAGTTCCATCTTTGGAGGTGTAAACACCTCCTATTCCTTGAGCATTATCCTCAATTACAAATAAGTTGTGAGCATTTGCAATATCCATAATCTCATCCATATTTGCGGCTAAACCAAATAAATGAACCGGTACAATTGCCTTAGTTTTTGGAGTAATTGCTCTTTTAATTGCACTTGTATCAATATTAAAACTTACTGGATCTACATCTACTAACACTGGGGTTAACCCCAATAAAGCAATAACTTCTACCGTTGCAGCAAAAGTAAAATCCGCTGTAATCACTTCATCACCTGGCTTTAAACCTAATCCCATCATGGCTATTTGCAATGCATCGGTCCCATTTGCGCAAGGAATAACATTTTTAACCCCTAAATAGTCTTCTAATTCTTTCTGAAATCCATGAACTTCAGGACCGTTTATAAACGCTGCAGATTCGATGACATTTAAGATAGAACTATCAACTTGTTCTTTTATTCCGTTATACTGACCTTTGAGGTCAACCATTTGTATCTTTTTCATTTTTTTCTAGTACGTCAGATAATTAATTAAAAATGCGAAGCTTTCTAAAATATTTAGCGCAAAATTACAAAATTTGAAATCGGCATACAATCTAATTCCTTAAAGAAACGTATTTTAGCTGTACAGTAATTATCGATGCATTTACTTTATAATTTTTCTACATTTTTAGCGAGCAAGTTAATTTTGCTGTCTCCGCTTTTTAGTCCTAAGATGGATTTATTTGTAAAAGGAAGAAAATCCGTAATAAATACATTAAAAAATACCCTTAAAAAAGGTGATAAGACGGTATGGTTTCACTGTGCCTCTTTGGGAGAATACGAGCAAGGAGTTCCTATTATAAAAAAAACAAAAGAAGAATTTCCTGATTATAAAATTATTGTCAGCTTTTTTTCTCCATCAGGTTTTGAAGTCAAGAAAAACAATACACTTGCAGACTGCACAGTTTACCTTCCTTTAGATACTCCAAAAAATGCAAAAAACTTTATTGATTTGTTGCAGCCATCAGTGGCTATTTTCATTAAATATGAATTTTGGCCTAACTATCTCTTTGAATTAAAAAAGAAAAACATCCCTACTATTTTGGTTTCAGGTTTATTTCGAAAAGACCAAGTTTTTTTCAAATTTTATGGAGGGTTTATGAGAAAAACTTTAAATAGTTTTAGTCACTTTTTTGTACAAGATCAACTTTCGAAAAGTTTGTTAGAGCAGATAAAACTTGAAGGAGTTACCGTTAGTGGTGATACTCGATTTGATCGAGTTGACGATCAATTATCGATGAATAACGAGTTGGATTTTATGAACTTATTTAAACAAGACCTATTTTGTTTGGTGTGCGGAAGTACTTGGCCTGAAGACGAATCAATTTTAATCCATCATATCAATAATTTTTCAAACAATACAAAGTTTATAATCGCTCCCCACGAAGTAACAAAAAAAAGAGTTGAAAATATTAAGAAAAAACTAAAGGTAAAAACGGTATTGTACTCTGAGATAGGAACTACTAATATTTCAGATTGTCAAGTTCTTATTATCGATACCATCGGTCTTTTAACTAAAATTTATAACTATGCAAATGTTGCTTACATAGGTGGAGGAATGGGTGAAACCGGATTGCATAATATCCTAGAAGCTGCAACCTTTGGAGTTCCAATTATAATAGGTAAAAATTATACCCATTTCCCAGAAGCAAAAAAATTAAAAGAATTAAATGGATTGTTTTCAGTCGCAACTCCACAAGAGTTTTCACATGTTTTCAATCAATTAAAAACAGATACATCATTTTGTGAAAAAACAGGGGTGATCTCAAAAAATTTTATTTTGAACAACAGAGGTGCAACAAATAGGGTCCTTAACTACCTACAACAGTTAAAAATTTAAACACTTATTGTAGTCGATTAATTTGCCCTTTTAAATCATCCATAGATTGCTGCAACTGTTTGAGTAAAGTGCTTTCTGAGGGCTCATCAATACCAAAAGTTAATTTACTATTGACTTGCCATAACTCTTGAACATCATTGATATTAACCTCGATAGGTAAGTACTCTTGGTTAAGGGATAGTAGTCTAATTTTTGCAGAATGATTTACTTTTTCAAGCTTTTTAACCAATACAGAATCATGAAGTACCACAATAT
>Ga0233438_10000064_pt1 | contig 139977 bp, 134 predicted proteins | sample SI_123_September_FD_182720 | JGI IMG/M metagenome (GOLD analysis project Ga0233438, IMG submission 182720) | Seawater microbial communities from Saanich Inlet, British Columbia, Canada - SI_123_September2016_10_MG | ecosystem: Environmental > Aquatic > Marine > Inlet | place: Canada: British... | reverse complement strand
TCACTCAAATTTACACTAAATTTTTAAACAACAAAAAATCGCCTCAATTTTTAACATATAAATCTGAAATTTTATGTTGTAAAACTATTTTTCTTATAGTATATTTGTAGCGTAAAACAAAAGCATATACCATGTTCGATTTTGATCAGTATTTAGGATTTTTAGCATTTTTATCCATCTTAACCTTAGGTTTTTGGTTAATGATTTTCTTATTAACCTTCGCCATTCCTTACTGGGTGGTTGGTTCTGCACTAGAACACTTCAAAGAAAAAAGAGACGCTAAGAAGGCAAAAGCGGAAGAAGCTTAAAAAAATTCACCTTTATATACATCAAAATCCAAAGCAGAAATGTTTTGGATTTTTTGTTTTTTAGCCGTCGAAACCATTTCCGAAGCCACCCCGTTGTGGACCTTTTTTCTTTTGATTGAAACGGTAGGTGAACGATAGATTGTACGAACGGACGCGCCATCGGTAATAACTGTAGCTATAAAAAGTGGGTGTCGTTGATTCTAAGTTTCGGCGTTGGGTGTTAAAGAGGTCATTGATATTAAATGAAAGGGACGCTTTTTCTTTAAACAAGTCTTTACTAAATGCCATATTTGACGAAAATCGCCCTTCTCGTTTGTTAACGGCATCTATACGAGGGCCATCATAACTCAGTCGTGTTTGCCATTCAATGTTTCCTGGTAAGGTGTATTTATTGTTCAAACGGACAAACCACCCTAAATTTTCGGAATCATAACTCAAGCCTTTATAACTCCCTCTAACAACAGATTGATAGAGGTTGAAATTGGCGTTCATGTTCCATTTTTTAGTTGGACGGTAGGTCAATGTGAATTCAAACCCATAGCGGTCTTCTTCAGCCAAGTTAATGGGGCCGCGGCGAATGACAGGGACACTCTGACCGTCTATCAAAACTTCTTCGCCAGTGTCTTCACTTACATATGTAAACACATCGGTGGCATGGTTAAAATACAAAGAAGTATTGAGTGTTAAAATGCCAAATTTGTTGAGGTAGCCAATGTCAAACCCATTTGAATAACTAGGGTTGATATTTGGATTGCCTTGAAATAAATTTGTGGCACTGCTTCGGGATGGAAAGGGATTTAAAAAACGCGAACGTGGTCGACTGATACGTCGGTTATAGCCTAATGTCAAGCTTTGTGTTTCTGAAAATTCGTACCCTAAATTAAGCGTAGGAAAGAGACCAATATAATTGTTATTGTTGTTTTCGTTGCTGCTGAGTTGTTGGATGCTCACTCGAGTGGATTCCAATCGCAAGCCTAACAAAAATGAAAACTTATCTTTTAGTTTACTTCCAAATTGCGAGTAGAAAGCATTGACATCCTCTTTATAAATCAATGTATTACTAACGTCAGTATCCAATACAAAAGCGTCATTTTCGGCAAACTCTAATGTATAGGCTGTGGTGTTTGTACTAAACCGTCCGTTATAACCTGCCTCAAATCGACTGTGTTCTCCAATAGGAAGCGTAAAATCTGTTTGGAATAAGATACGTTCTTGATCTTCAATTATTTGAACGCGTTCGGCTGCTACAGAATTGTTGTAAATGATAGAATTCTCATCTTCTGAACTGTTTTCAACTTGGAAATCTGCCGTCAAACGGTGGTCGCTATTGCCATGAAACTGTTTGTCAAAATTAATAGAAAACTGTGTGGTTTCATCCGTTTCCAACTCAGGGTCATATCGCAAGGACTCACTGACGAGTGTTTGTGATGCATCAAGCGTTTCCGCTCTGTTGAAAGTCTCATTAGTGTTGTCACTTTTTCTAACCAAAAAAGCGGATGTGAGGGAAGTGGTTGGATTGATGTACCATTCGATTCCTGTATTGCTGTTAAATCCTTTTCGGATGCGTTCAAAAGTGCGGTATTCGTTTCGATAGGTATTTGGATTGTCTTCAATAAGGATCCCGTTAGAATCGTATTGAGTGTTAAAAAACGTTGTCTTGGTGGTTGAATTTCCTGGGCTGTTTCTGTAGGAATAGCCAGAAGTGTTAAAAATATTTACATTTCCAGTCCGGTAGTTTATATTTCCAGAAGCCCCCAATTGATCTGGATGTCCTGCATTCAAGATGACCGCACCATTGAGTCCGAGCAGTTTGCTTCGTCTCAAAATAATATTTAAAATCCCAGCAGTTCCTTCAGCATCATAACGTGCAGAAGGGGAGGTGATAATTTCAACTTTTTCAATAGCGTCTGCAGGGAGTTGCCGCAAAGCATCCGTGGAGTTGAGCCCTACCAATCCAGAGGGTTTTCCGTTGATTAAAATACGTACATTTCCATTACCTCTCAAAGCAACATTGCCTTCAATATCTACAGAAACCGAAGGGACATTGTCTAATACATCACTCACGCTACCACCCCTTACAGTGAGGTCTTTTCCTACATTGTATATTTTTTTATCCAGTTTGATTTCAACCGTAGTTTTTTCTGCTATAAGGTCAACAACATCCAAAGTCTGCAATTCTGCTTCCAACTCTATGACCCCTAAATTAGTATCTTGAGCGATGTTGTAATCTGTTTTTACAACGCTCATCAGCGAAAAATATTCAAAAGAAATATCATACACACCCTTGGGAATCGAAATACTAAAATTTCCGTCTTTATCTGTAATGCCACCTCCAACTATTTTACTTCCTGTAGAACTATAAAATCCGATCGTCGCATATTCAAGTGGGGACAGGCTTTCTCTTTCAACTATGTTTCCAGAAACGAGATAAGTGTCAGTATTATTTTGAGCTAGCAAAGAGTTGTTAGCTGCAAATAATAGTAAAGCAAATAAGAAATACTTATTCATGAATGTCGGATATTATTGAGCACAAAAGTAAACTCCAAAACTATTTGTTCTGGTTAATATTGTGTTAAATAAAAAAGGGGGTATCGAATGTTATAAAACATCAAGAATTCGTTCCTTAGGGCGTCCAATAATTCCTTTGTTGTTGTGAATTACAATAGGGCGTTCTATGAGCTTTGGATGCGCTGCCATAGCAGCAATCAACTCTTGGTCTGATAATTCTTTTCCTTTAAAATCTGACTTCCAAATGGCTTCGTTTTGACGTACAAGAACGATCGGTGAAATATTTAAAATAGAAATAATTTCCTCCAATTCTTTCGCACTTAGAGGGCTGGAAATATAATCGATTATTTCATAGGGTTTTTCACTAGCTTGAACAGTTTGAAGCCCTTCACGCGATTTTCGACAGCGGTTGTTGTGGTAAATTTTTATCATAGCGAATCTGATTGTTGTTTTTGCCCCATAAGCATTAAATAGGCTTTTAGAAAAGGAGTAATATCTCCGTTCATTACATTGTCAACATTTCCGGTTTCTTGAGCGGTTCTAACATCTTTGACAAGTTTGTAGGGGTGCATTACATAATTTCGGATTTGACTTCCCCATTCAATTTTCATTTTCCCTGCCTCGATATCCTCACGTTGTGCCAGTTGTTTTTTGAGCTCAATTTCATACAATTGAGATTTTAGCATTTGCAGGGCTCTGGATCGGTTGTCATGTTGTGAGCGAGTTTCAGAACATGAAATTTGAATCCCAGTAGGTTTGTGGGTTAATTGCACTTTTGTTTCAACTTTGTTTACGTTTTGTCCGCCCGCACCACTCGAACGTGCAGTGGTAATTTCAATATCAGCTGGGTTGATATCGATTTCAATCGTATCATCCACAAGAGGATAGACATAGACCGAAGCAAAACTGGTGTGGCGTTTGGCATTGCTATCAAAAGGAGAGATGCGTACCAAGCGATGCACCCCATTTTCGCCTTTTAGCCATCCAAAAGCAAAATCTCCTTCAATTTGAAGTGTCACGGTTTTGATTCCTGCCACATCACCATCTTGAAGGTTGAGTTCTTTGATTTTAAAATTATTTTTTTCAGCATACATGATATACATCCGCATGAGCATGCTTGCCCAATCGCAACTTTCGGTCCCTCCAGCACCCGCAGTAATTTGTAATACGGCACTAAGACCATCTCCGTCCTCGGAAAGCATGTTTCTGAATTCGATGTCCTCTAAGAAATTGGAAGCGAGCTCAAATTGTTTTTCAACTTCTTCGGCCGTGGTTTCTCCTTCTTTAAAAAAATCAAATAAGATTTCTAACTCTTCAGTATAAGTTTGTGCTTTTTCAAAATCACTTACCCACTTTTTGTTGACTCGTAAAGATTTCATAAGCAGCTCGGCTGCTTTCGAATCGTTCCAAAAATCAGGGGAAAAAGTTTTTTCTTCTTCATTTTGAATTTCGATGCGTTTGGCATCTAAGTCAAAGATACCTCCTCAACGCTCCCAGGCGCTCAAAAAGATCTTTTATGTGATCGTGTGTTATCATAAATTTATTTAGAACTACAAAAATAGAATTAATAGTATAGAATGAAAATAATATGTAGTTTTATATCCAAAATAAAATTCATGCAAATAGATTTAAGAAGCGATACTCTAACAAGACCTTCCAAAGGCATGTTAGACGCTATGATGACCGCTAAAGTAGGAGACGATGTGTATGCAGAAGATCCAACGATGAATGCCTTAGAAGCGCGAGTTGCATCGCTTTTTGGAAAGTCGAAAGCCTTGTTTTTTCCTTCAGGAACCATGGCCAATCAAACGGCTATCAAACTTCATACCCAGCCTGGTGAGCAATTGATATGTGACAAATATGCGCATGTTTATAATTATGAAGGTGGTGGGGTGTCTTTTAACAGTGGGGTATCGTGTCAGCTTGTCGATGGGCACCGGGGCATGATGACGGCGTCTCAAGTAGAGGCAGCGATCAATCCTCCAGATTTTTATCACAGTCCCTTAACTTCTTTAGTGACCTTAGAAAATACGACCAACAAGGGCGGGGGTGCGTGCTGGGATTATAAAGAAATTTTAAAAATTCGGACGGTTTGTGATGCCCATGACTTGGGATTACACCTAGATGGCGCTCGTTTGTGGAATGCACTAGTAGCAAAGTCTGAAACGGCACTTCAATATGGAGAAATTTTTGATACGATTTCAGTGTGTTTTAGCAAAGGACTTGGCGCTCCAGTGGGTTCCATGTTGTTAGGAGATGAGGCATTGATGAACAAAGCTCTGCGTATTCGAAAAATGTTGGGCGGTGGCATGCGTCAAATTGGATCGCTCGCAGCTGCAGCTTCCTACGCCTTAGACCATCACTACGATCGCCTAATAGAGGACCACCAAAAAGCTCAAGACATAGCGGCTGTACTACAGCAGTCTGAAGCAGTCTTGAGTGTAGAACCCGTAGAAACAAATATTGTTATTTTCAAATTAAACCCTGAAATTCCAGAAGCACTATTTTTAGATAATTTAAAAGCACATGATGTTCTAGTAAGTGATATGGGAAGCGGTAAACTCAGAATGGTGACTCATTTGGATTATACCGAGGCTATGCATGTCAATCTTTTAGAAATTTTAAGTAAAGCTTAATTTTTTTTGTAAATTTATGCTTCTTAACCCAAATTTAAATTGTTATGAAAATCAAATTATTATCTCTAATTTTAATCAGTTCACTATTTTCTTGTGATACTAAGACTCAAAAATCAATGTCTGAATTACCAAACGCTCCATTAGCGAAACAAATACCCAAAAAATTATCTATTCATGACGATGTTCGGATTGATGAGTTTTATTGGTTGAATGATAGAGAAAATCCAGAAGTGATTGACTATCTCAATAAAGAAAACGCGTATTATAATGCCCATACGGCGCACACGAAAGAGTTTCAAACGTCTCTATTTGAAGAAATGAAGTCAAGAATCAAAGAAGATGATAGTTCAGTACCCTATAAATACAACGGATATTGGTACATTACCAAATATGAAAAAGGAAAAGACTATCCTATATACACTCGAAAAAAGGAAACTCTAGATGCTGAAGAAGAGCTGTTGTTTGATTGCAATGAAATGGCCAAAGATCACTCGTATTTTAGGTTGGTAGGCTTGAATATAAACCCCAATAATAATTTAGTTTCTTATGGTGTAGATACCACGGGCAGACGCCAATATACTATACACATTAAAGATCTTAAAACCAATACAGTTTTTAAGGATGAAATTTCAAATACCACTGGAGGTAGCACGTGGGCAAATGACAACAAAACCTTATTTTACACTTCAAAAGACGAAACAACCTTACGTTCAGAAGCGATTTACAAACACCGATTGAACACCGATCAAAAGTCAGATGAATTAATCTATGAAGAAACAGATGATACTTTTGGAGTGAGCGTTTATAAAACCAAATCCAAGAAATATCTGGTTATAGTGAGTTACAGTACTTTGACCACTGAATATCAAATTTTAAATGCCAACACTCCTGATGGCGACTTTAAAGTATTTCAGCCACGAACCCGTGGTTTAGAGTATGGAATTTCCCATTACGATGATTCATTTTACATAGTGTCAAATGCTGATGGAGCTCAAAATTTTAAACTTTCAAAGACCTCTGAATCCGAAACAGAAAAAAAATATTGGAAAGATGTGATTCCGCACCGCGAATCCGTATTGTTAGAAGGAATCGAAATATTTAAAGACTTTTTAGTGGTTTCAGAACGTGAAAACGGTTTGAATCAAATTCATATCAAACGTTGGGATGGATCAGATAGTTATTACCTTCCATTTGAAAGCGAAACTTACACTGCTTACACCACTACCAACATTGATTTTGATACCACAGTTTTAAGATACGGATATCAATCTTTAACCACTCCTTCTTCAATCATTGACTTTGATATGGTAACCAAAACAAAAACCATTAAAAAAGAACAAGAAGTCTTGGGGGGTAACTTCCAAAAAGAAAATTACACTTCAGAACGTTTGTGGGCTACAGCAACTGATGGGACGAAAATTCCTATTTCATTGATACGACGTGTTGATACCGAAAAATCACTTGACACTCCCTTGTTGTTATACGCTTATGGATCCTACGGAAGTACCATAGATCCCTATTTTTCAACTACTCGACTTAGTTTATTAGATCGTGGTTTTATTTTTGCAATTGCACACATTAGAGGCGGGGAATACTTGGGTCGTCAATGGTATGAGGATGGAAAATTATTTAATAAGAAAAACTCTTTTTCAGATTTTGTAGATTGTTCAAAATATTTAATTGCAAATAAATACACCTCTGCTAAACATCATTATGCGATGGGAGGGAGTGCCGGAGGTTTATTGATGGGAGCGGTTATTAATTTAGCTCCTGAATTGTATAATGGAGTGGTTGCCCAAGTACCTTTTGTCGATGTGGTCACTACCATGTTAGATGATAGCATTCCACTAACTACTGGAGAATATGATGAGTGGGGAAACCCCAATGAAAAAGACTATTATGAGTATATGAAATCGTACTCCCCATATGACAATGTGACAAACAAGTTGTATCCAAATATGTTAGTGACTACTGGACTGCACGACTCCCAGGTTCAGTATTGGGAGCCTGCAAAGTGGGTGGCTCGCTTAAGAACACAGAACAAAAACGTCTCTCAGTTGTATCTTCAAACCAATATGGAGGCAGGTCATGGAGGAGCTTCTGGTCGTTTTGAAGCCTTGAAAGAAGTGGCTGCAGAGTATGCGTTTTTATTAGATCTGGAATCTATTTCAAAATAGGTTTGAAAAAATTATTGTAATTTTGTAGCTTACTTAAAATCACAAACTTGGTAAATAAAGATAAATTAATATTTGATAATGTATTGGACCTTGTTGGGAACACACCTCTTGTGAAGTTAAATACTATTTTAGATTGTTCAAAGGGAACCTTTATTGCCAAATTAGAATGCTTTAATCCAGGGCAATCTTCTAAAGATCGTATTGCTCTACATATTGTTGAAAATGCCGAAAAAAAGGGCATTCTCAAGCCTGGAGACACTATCATTGAAACAACATCTGGAAATACCGGTTTTAGTATAGCGATGGTGAGTATTATCAAAGGTTATAAATGTGTTTTGGCAGTCAGTTCAAAATCTTCTTTGGATAAAATTGATATGCTAAAGAGTATGGGAGCAAAAGTATATGTATGCCCAGCGCATGTGAGTGCGGACGACCCACGTTCCTATTACGAAGTCGCAAAACGTTTGCACAAAGAAATAGAGGGCTCTGTATATATCAACCAATATTTTAATAGCTTAAACACTGAGGCACATTACAAGTCGACGGGTCCAGAACTGTGGCAACAAACACAAGGTAAAATTACGCATTTAGTGGCGTGTAGCGGTACCGGTGGCACTATTTCAGGAGCTGCAAAATATTTAAAAGAACAGAACCCAGATATTAAAATTATTGGAGTCGATGCCTATGGATCGGTCTTAAAAAAATATCACGAAACTAAAGAGTTTGATTCTAACGAAATATATCCATACCGCATTGAAGGATTGGGGAAGAACTTGATTCCTAGTGCTACAGATTTTGATTCCATTGATGAGTTTATAAAAGTAACGGATGAAGACAGTGCGCATACTGCTAGAGAGTTGGCACTCACAGAGGGCTTGTTTGCAGGCTATACTTCTGGAGCCGTTGTTCAGGCCGTTAAACAGCTCAATCAAAAAGGTACCTTTAAGTCTTCTGACGTGGTTGTCTTAATTTTTCCAGATCATGGATCCAGATACATGAGCAAAGTGTTTAATGATCAATGGATGGAAGATCAGGGCTTTTTTGATCAAAAAAATGAAGTAGCTGCTCAAGGTATTGAGTTTATTAAGTAGATTTCCAAAACTTTTCAACCCCAAATCATCTTCAAAGAATTCATGTTTGTTTAATTGCTTAAATTATTATGTATTGAGAATTTTATTGTATAATTTTGTGCTGCAAACTAACTAGGAATTATGATGAGAGATTTATTCGAAAAGATTTACAGAGACAAAGGTCCATTAGGTAAATGGGCAAGCCAAGCAGAAGGTTATTTTGTGTTCCCAAAGCTGGAAGGTCAGATTTCCAATCGCATGAAATTTCAAGGGAAAGATGTCATTACATGGAGTATTAATGACTATTTAGGTCTTGCAAATCATCCTGAAGTCAGAAAAGTTGATGCCGAAGCAGCTAATGATTTTGGGTCTGCCTACCCAATGGGAGCTCGAATGATGTCTGGTCATACTTCGCTTCATGAACAATTACAAAATGAATTAGCAGAATTTGTAAACAAAGAAGCTGCATACCTCTTAAATTTTGGTTATCAAGGAATCATGTCTACAATTGATGCATTGGTTGGAAAGGATGATATCATAGTTTACGATGTTGATTCGCATGCTTGTATCATTGATGGCGTTCGTTTGCATATGGGAAAACGCTTTACCTACAAGCACAACGACATCGAAAGTTTAGAAAAAAACTTGGAGCGTGCCACCAAAATGGCTCAACAAACTGGCGGTGGAATTTTAGTGATTTCCGAAGGAGTTTTTGGAATGCGAGGCGAACAAGGAAAGCTAAAAGAGATTGCAGCATTAAAAGATAAATTCAATTTCAGATTTTTAGTGGACGATGCACACGGTTTTGGAACACTTGGAAAAACTGGTTCAGGTGCAGGTGAAGAACAAGGGGTTCAAGACGCTATTGATGTATATTTTGCAACTTTTGCCAAATCTATGGCAAGTACAGGTGCATTTATTGCAGCGGATAAAGAAATTATAGACTACTTAAAATATAATTTACGATCACAAATGTTTGCAAAATCCTTGCAAATGCAATTGGTTAAGGGTGCTCTAAAACGTTTGGATATGATTCGAACCATGCCAGAACTTAAGGAAAATCTCTGGAAAATTGTAACAGCACTTCAATCGGGATTGCGCGAGAGAGGATTCGATTTAGGAACGACGCAAAGTTGTGTGACCCCTGTGTACTTGAAAGGAAGTATTCCTGAAGCGATGGCCTTAGTCAAAGACCTTCGAGAGAATTATGGAATTTTCTGTTCTATTGTGGTCTATCCAGTCATTCCTAAAGGACTCATATTGTTGAGGTTAATCCCAACCTCTATGCATACTATAGAAGATGTTGATGAAACCTTAAAAGCTTTTTCTGTAATTAGAGAACGCTTAGAAAAAGGTGTTTACAAGCGTCTTTCTGCATCTGTTGCAGCTGCAATGGGCGAGTAGTGTTTTTACAACTCTTTTCTAAAGGTACTTCGTTTTTTAATCAGTATTGGATTAAAGTTTCGCCATAGCTTTTGTATGGCTAAGTTATTAACTAACTCGGGTGTTCTACGGCATTCTATAATGCCATTCTTTTTAAAGGTTTTGTAAAATGAACTAAAAATAATGGAATGTACCCCCTTCTTTTGATATTTAGGATCGACGCCAATTAAATAGAAATTTAATTTCTTAGATTTTTTGGCCTTGAGAATTTGAAAAATCCCAAAAGGAAATAACTTACCTTTTATTTTTTGTAATGCTTCTGCAAAAGAAGGCATTACCACTCCGAAAGCCACTAAATTATCGGTTTCATCCACTACAAACTTAATGTATTCGGGGTTTATGAAGTTTAAAAATTTCTTCTTTAAAAATGCTTTTTGAATGTCTGTAATGGCAACAAATGACGATAAGGATGCATAACTTTCGTTAAATAAATCAAACATTTTATCGGCATATGGCATCAACTCTTTTGTACTAGTAAAGTCTAAAGCTCTTAAATTATAGCGTTCTTTAATAATTTTTTCCAGTCTTTCAGAGTCTTCAATTATAATGTCACTAAACTGATGTTTGTGTTCTAAATATTCTTTTTCAACTTTTAAGTTTAACTGATTTAAGTGCGCTACGTAATAGGGGTGATTATACCATGTAATCATAGTGCCTATATGGTCATATCCATAGGTAAGAACACCTACTTTGTCTAAGTTAGAAAACCCAATCGGCCCTTCCATATATTTTAAATTATTTGCTTTTCCAATAGACTCTACTTTGGCTAATAAGGCCTTTGTAACTTCAATGTCATCAATCATATCCATCCAACCAAAACGTATTTTTTGGCTGCTTTTGTTTTTGATTTCTAGCCAATTTATAATAGCGGCAACACGTCCAACAATCTTCCCGTTTTTATAAGCTAGAAACAAGTGAGCGTCTGCATTTTGAAGTACAGGGTTGGTGTTTTTATCAAAAACTTTAATTTCTTCGCTAATGATAGGTGGAACCCAATATTTAGAGTCTTTGTATATTGAAAAAGGAAACGTGACAAATTGTTTTATCTCCTTTTTAGAAACCGCTTTTTTAATGGTTATCATACTGTTTAGTCCTCATCAAAATTAGTATTCTTCTTTTTCTTTTTTCTTTTGTTTGTTTTTTTGGAGCGTGACATTCGTTCTCTTTGCTCTTTTGCAGACGTCCCATTATCCAGTTTGATTTTATCTTTATGGCGATCTAATCGGTAGGAGGCCCCAAAATTTAGGCTTAAAACCGATGGGGTATTTTTAGTATTAAAGGTAAGTGCAGTATCTAGCTGTAAATCTTTGTTAAGTAAATAACCTCCTCCAAATCGAAATAAATTATCTGCATAGAATTCACTTTTAATACCTTGGGTTTCTGCAAATACCACCCATTTTGGGTTGAATGAATGTGTAATTGTAAGAATGTATTGGAAATCTGTTTGGTCACTTCCAATACGATCCATCATGAAATTAGTAATAAAGACCCATCCACCATAAAAATTGTTCTGTGTAATAATGACCCCTCTGTAGCTGAGTCCTTCAACAGTAGCTGCTGTGTAAGGATTGTCTTTAGTGTCATAATTTACACCTGCTGCGACAGATACAGCAGGAATTAAACTGCTCCATTTAAACCCTCTGTTAGCGTGGTAGCTATATAAATTAGGTTTAGTTTCTTTGTTTTTGTGTGGATCATAGATCAAATACTTTGCGCCAATGTTGAGGTTTTTAAAATTTGCACGACTATTTTCAACATCCACAACGGATGAATACGTTTGTGTGTCTTTTTGAAAGGTTCCTTGAATATTAAATTCTAAAGCTTCTTTCCAAAAACCATAATGTGCTGCAAAATCGACCCCATACCCGTCGACTTTATATTTTGGAAACAGCGCTCGATTTTCCTTTATCATATACGGGCCAACCTCAAATTGTAACACTTTAGTACCCACAGAAAATGCGCTTTGAGAAGCGCCTGGTCGATTGGAGTTGATGACATCGGTATATTGTGCATGCGCTAAACTACACAAACAAAGGAGTATTAAAAAAGTAATAAGTTTAGATAGAGGTTTCATAAAATAGACTTTTATCAAACCTACATATTTTTTTTATATTTTTAATTGATTGATCTGTTTTTTCTTGCGTATACAATCATTTTATATAATAATTTATGTAATAAAAATAAGAATTGTATTTTTGAGAAAATTATCTATCGATGTTACAAACTGCCTCTATACTTGGATTGCTAAAAACACTGCTTATTTTTGTTTTGGTCTATTCAATTTTTAAGTATTTGATGCGTCTATTCGCGCCTTTTATAATTAAGTCTATTGCCAAAAAAGCAGAAGCCCATTTTAGAAATCAATCCGCTCCAAAACCACCCACCCAAAAGGAAGGGGAAATTAGTATTGATAAAATGCCCAATTCTAAAACTTCAAACAATGATGTTGGAGAATATGTCGATTATGAAGAAGTTGAATAAATAACAGAGAATATGAACCCGAGCTTAAAACAATTTGGCACCCATTTTTTAGTGATTTTAGGGTTTATCCTTGTGGCGGTTTTATATTTCAATCCTGTTCTTAAAGGAAAAATGATCTACCAAAGTGATATTGTCCAATATACAGGGATGGCCAAACAGCAAATCGATTTTCGAGACGCTTATGATGCCGAATCCTATTGGACCAACAGTGCTTTTGGAGGCATGCCCACCTACCAACTCGGCGCTAAATACCCTCATAATTACATTAAAAAATTAGACTTAACACTTCGTTTTTTACCCCGTCCAGCAGATTATCTCTTTTTATATTTACTAGGATTTTACATCTTACTATTGGTTCTGAAAGTTGATTATAAAGTTGCTATTTTAGGAGCCCTCGCCTTTGGGTTTTCTACCTATTTGATTATTATTCTAGGGGTCGGTCATAACTCCAAGGCCCATGCCATTGCCTATATGCCGTTGGTGTTATCAGGTATTATTTTGACCTATCAAAAACGCTACTTTTTAGGGTTTGTACTAACCGCCGTGGCTTCTGGATTGGAACTGGTAACCAATCACTTTCAAATGACGTACTACTTAGGGTTTTTAATTTTGATCTTAGCGATATCGTATTTGATTCAAGCTATTAAAGCAAAAGAACTTCCAGCATTTTTTAAAGCATCCGCTGTTCTATTATTTGCTGCTGTTTTAGCCTTTGGAATGAATGCGACTAATTTAATGGCTACGAGTGAATATGCTAAAGAAAGTACACGTGGTAAAAGTGAGTTGACCATCCTCCCTGATGGGAGTGTCAAAATCCCAACTACAGGACTAGATAGAGACTATATCACCCAATTCAGTTATGGGAAATTAGAATCATTTAATCTTTTAATTCCTCGATTTATGGGTGGTGGTCATAGTGAAGATATTGGAAAAGAATCCGAAACTTATAAAGCTGTTAGAGCCCTTGGAGCCTCGCCCTTAGAAGCGCTTCAAATTTCTAAAAAAGCCCCGATGTATTGGGGAGACCAACCTATAGTGGAAGCACCTGCCTATGTAGGAGCTGTTGTGATTTTTCTCTTTGTGTTGTCTTTGTTTCTGTACTACGGTCGTTTCAAATGGTGGCTGATTGCTGGGGTATTGATGTCATTACTTTTGTCTTACGGAAAAAATTTAGGATTCCTTACTGACTTCTTTATTGATCATGTGCCACTGTATAATAAGTTTAGAGCAGTCAGTTCTATTCAAGTCATTTTAGAACTTTGTATTCCACTTTTAGCAACTCTAGGACTGGGACGTTTATTTCATAAAGACCTAAGCTTAGAAACGAAATTAGATGCCCTAAAAAAATCCTTAGGAATTGTTGCCGGATTGACAATTTTATTTTTGATTTTTAAGAACAGTTTGTTTGACTTTGTTGGGATGAGTGATAGGCAATTTAATGAATCTCTTGTTGAAGCTTTACGCAGGGATCGAAGTGCTATTTTTACAGAAGATGCACTAAGAACCTTATTATTTGTCTGCGCTGTTGGAAGTGTGATTTTTGCCTATCTCAAACAAAAAATGACTCAAAATACGACAATTGTTATTTTGGGGATTATTCTTGTCTTTGATTTGGTAGGAGTGGACCGACGCTATGTAAATAACGATAATTTTGTTCCGACCATACAAGTGGATCGTCCTTACCAAGCAAGTGCCATCGATAAAGAAATATTAAAAGACACTTCACACTTTAGAGTCTTTGATATGTCTGACAATTCTACAAAAGCTTCGTATTTTCATAATTCAATAGGAGGGTATCATGCCGCCAAGTTGCAACGATTTAATGACTTACAAGAATTTTATATTGATAAAAATAATTTTGAAGTTCTTAATATGCTCAATACAAAGTATATCATTTATCAAAACAAACAAGGAGAAGTGCTATATTTTGAAAACGAAGAAGTCAACGGAAATGCGTGGTTTATAGATGCCGTTGAAACAGTTGAAACTCCAGATGACGAAATTTTAGCGCTCGGTAAAATAAATACAAAAACAACTGCGATTGCCAACGCTTCAGAGTTGAAGTCCAAACGTTTTGCAAAAGATTCTACTGCTTCTATTGTATTGGTAGAAAACAAACTCAATTATTTGGCGTATGAAACCAAAAACAATGAAGATGGTTTTGCAGTATTTTCGGAGGTCTATTATAAAAACGGTTGGGAGGTTACTATAGATGGTGACGAAGTAGATCATTATAATGTGGATTATGTACTACGTGGCTTGGAAATCCCGAAAGGAGAACATACTGTAGTGTTTACATTTAACCCTGCGGTTGTAAACACAGGTTCCAATATCGCCTTGGGGAGTACTATTTTGTTGGTGTTGCTAATTCTAGGTCAAGGCCTTCTTATTTATAGAAAACCATCGTGAAAAAGGTACTCATCATAACGTACTATTGGCCACCAGCTGGTGGGCCTGGCGTTCAACGTTGGTTGAAATTTGTGAAGTATCTTCCTGATTTTGGAATTGAACCCATTGTCTATTGTCCAGACAACCCCAATTATCCCATATTAGACCCTTCGTTAGTATCAGATGTAAGTTCGGATTTAACTGTCTTAAAAACACCAATTAACGAACCGTATAAATGGGCACAATTAGTTTCAAAATCTAAAACAGCGAGCCTATCTAAAGGACTTATTGCCAATCAAAAAAAACAATCAATTTTAGAAAAACTGCTGCTTTTTATTAGAGGAAATTTTTTCATTCCAGATGCACGTGTCTCTTGGGTGCGTCCTTCGTTGTCATTTTTATCGGACTATATTACGGAGCATCAAATAGATACCATTATTACCACAGGGCCACCTCATAGTTTGCATCTGATTGGATTGCAATTAAAACAAAAACATAAGATCAAATGGTTGGCTGATTTTAGAGATCCTTGGACACAAATAGGGTATCACAAAAAATTAAATCTTAGCTCTTCTGCTCACAAAAAACATAAAAATTTAGAAACCTCAGTACTTCAAACTGCTGATGAAATAGTCGTGACCAGTCAAAAAACGAAATCACTGTTTTTAGATTTAACAACCAAACCAATATTAGTTCTCACAAACGGCTATGATTTTGAAATCACTAGAGATAACACATTAGATTCAAAGTTTACAGTTTCACATATTGGATCGTTACTTGAGGGTCGAAACCCATCAATTTTGTGGGAGGTGTTCTCGGATCTGTTAAAAAAATTCGAAGATTTTGCAGTAGCTTTTCAATTGAACTTAATTGGGTCCGTAAGCGAAGAAGTGATGAGTGCGATTTGTAGTTTTGGTTTGGAAAGCTACGTTTGTAATATTGGATATATTCCTCATAAGGATGTTTTAGAGTATCAAAAAAAATCGCAAGTACTGTTGCTTATCGAAGAAAACTCAAAAGAAACGGAATACATTATCCCAGGAAAATTATTTGAATATATGGCGTCTAAACGCCCCATAATCGCTATTGGACCTGCCGCCTCTGATATAGAGAAAATACTCAACCAAACCCGATCGGGGACTTATTTTAGATACGATGAAAAAGAGGTACTTCGTACACTTTTGTTAGAGCATTATGAGACCTATAAAACACAACAATTAAACGTCGATTCAAAAGGATTGGAAGCCTACAGTCGTAAGTCCTTGACCCAAGAATTGGCTCAAAAACTCCTTAAGTAAATAAAAAAACTCCGTAATGATATGGGATATTCAGCTACGGAGTTTTCAACTAACTAATGAACTATTTTCTTCTTTGCAGTGGCGTTCTTCTTGAGTTCACTCTAGTTGTTCTTTGCGCAACAGCTCTTGAATTTCTTGTGACCGCTTTATTGCGTTTCACTAGATTCGGTGTATTTGTTCGCACTCTTTGATTCGAGGTTGTAACTTGATTATTGGTTCGATTTGTTGCTCTTGTTGTTAGACGGTTTTCAGAACGTGTACTGTTGTTTGTAGTCCTTCTAGCAAGTCGGTTGGTTCTATAGCGATCACTAAGATTCGATCGGGTGTTTGCGACTCTATTTTGACTTCCTCGATTTCTATAAACATTTGGACGACGATTGTTTCTATACGGTCTTTGGTATTGATATCTAATTGGTGTATAATGTCTTCTATAAGGTGTATTGAAAACCACACAATACTGAACATTTGGAACGCTGTAATACGAATACCATGCGCTAGGAGTGTAGTATCGGTGTTGACGATTGATATATCCTATACAACGTGAGTTGTTAGAGCGATCGTAATTAATATGCATATTACCTATCCATGCCACACGACCTCTGTAGTCATATCTTATATGTATTGATCCAGCTTGGCTGATACGTCCGTAATAATCATAAAAAATAGGGGTGTTTTCTATTTGAATGACCGCGCCATAATGATCATACTGAACATAAGCACTGTAATCATAGCCCGAATTGAAACTGATATTTATCCCATTGTGATTTGAAAATTGAAAAAAATTTGGTCGCTGTCTCAGCACATTAAAATCAAATTGACCATCCTTAAAAATTGCAAGTTCAATGCCTTGTTCATTAAATACGAAAGAATTATGAGTTCTCGAATGATTGGAAACTACCGATGCAAATGCAGATCCAAATAAAGTTAAGGTGACGAGTGTTAAAAATAATTTTCTCATGATACAGCGTTTTAAAAAGTTAAACTTAAAACTGTAGTACCAAACAGCATGCCAAGAATTGAATATGAAATCTATTTAATTGATAATCAGTATATAAATTAAATATCACCTCAATTAAATTTTACTTCTGAGAAATTCAGCCGTCGAAGATTTTTTTGATTTAGCAATTAATTCAGGGGTGCCTTCAGCCAAAACATAGCCTCCGTTTGCACCACCTTCTGGGCCTAAATCTATCACATGATCGGCACATTTAATAAGGTCTAAATTGTGTTCAACAACCAATACAGAATGGCCTTTATCAATCAAAGCATTAAAGGATTTGAGCAGTTTTTTAATGTCATGAAAATGAAGTCCAGTCGTAGGCTCATCAAAAATAAACAAACCTGTTTCTGCTTTTGAACCTTTTCCTAAAAAGGAAGCCAGTTTGATACGTTGTGCTTCGCCTCCAGAGAGGGTTGAAGAACTTTGTCCAAGCGTCACATAACCTAACCCTACATCTTGAAGTGGCTGTAGTTTTGTTTTGATTTTAGTCACATTGTGCATATCAAAAAATGCAATTGCATCATCAATCGTCATGTTTAAAATAGCATCAATTGTTTTGTCATGGAACTTAATCTCCAACACTTGTTTTTTAAAGCGTTTTCCATCACATTCATCACAGAGCAATTGGACATCAGCCATAAACTGCATTTCAATGGTCACAGTTCCTTCCCCTTTACAGTTATCGCAACGGCCTCCATCGACATTGAATGAGAAATGTTTTGGTTGGTAATTTCTTAAAACACTTAATTTTTGTTTCGCAAATAAGGCCCGAATATCATCATAGGCTTTGATATATGTTACAGGGTTGGAACGTGAAGAACGTCCAATCGGATTTTGATCGACAAATTCGATAAACTTAACAGTACTAAAATTGCCTTCAATACTCGTGAATTCCCCCGCCTTTTCGCCATAACCTCCAATAGATTTTAGCAAGGCTGGATAGACAATTTGTTTGACGAGTGTACTTTTACCACTTCCAGAAACACCTGTCACAACGGTGAGCATGTTTAAGGGAATGATCACATCTATATTTTTTAAATTATGTTCTCTGGCGCCTTTGACGGTCACACTGTATTTAGACGTTCGTCGTTTTTTGGGAACTTCGATTTCTAGGGTTCCATTGAGGTACTGCGCAGTTAAAGTATTACTTTTTAAAAGCGATTTGTAAGTCCCACTCGCCATCACTTCACCACCAAAAGTACCCGCTTCAGGTCCAATATCAATCACATGATCTGCGGCAGCCATGATCGCTTCGTCATGTTCTACCACAATTACTGTATTTCCTAAATCCCGTAAGGCTATCAGCACATTAATCAGACGTTCGCTATCTTTAGAATGGAGTCCAATACTTGGTTCGTCTAAAATATACATAGATCCAACAAGGCTACTTCCTAGAGAGGTCGCTAAATTAATACGTTGGCTTTCACCTCCAGACAAGGAGTTTGATTTTCTATTTAAGGTCAAATAGTCCAATCCAACATTGGATAAAAATTCCAAGCGGTTGTTGATTTCTTTGAGCAGTCGCTTGGCAATTTCTTGTTCTTTAGCATCTAGCTGTAAGGATTTAAAAAACGTCCTTAAATCTTTGAGTGATAATTCAACCAAATCGGTAATGGAGGCACCTCCAACTTTCACATAATTAGCTTCAGGTCTCAGGCGTTTTCCATGACAGTTTCCACATTTTGTTTTTCCACGGTAGCGGGATAATATCACACGGTTTTGAACCTTGTAGGCTTTGGATTCCAACTCTACAAAAAAGTCGTTTAAACCTGTAAAATGAGAATTACCTTCCCACAACAACTTTTGGTGTTTGGCTTCTAGCTCAAAGAAAGGCTTGTGAATTGGAAAGTCAAATTTATGACTGTTATTTACCAGTTGATCTCTGTAGTATTTCATGCTTTCTCCACGCCACGGAAATACTGCATTTTCATAGATTGAAAGGGAGGTATTAGGAATCACGAGGCTATCATCAATTCCGATGACATCGCCATAGCCCTCACATTTTGGACAGGCGCCATAGGGGTTGTTAAAGCTAAATAAATGGGTATTGGGTTCCAAGAATTTTTGACCGTCAAGCTCAAACGAATTACTAAATTCACGGGATTCTGAAGTCTCGATTTTTTCAATCAGACAACGTCCTTTTCCTTCAAAAAATGCCATTTCAATCGCATCAGCCAAACGGTTGTAAAAATCTTTTTCGTCTTTCACAATGATCCGATCGACAACCAAACTAATTGTTTTTGGCAATTTTCCAAAATCCTCAATTTGTTCAATACGCTCGACAGTATCGCCCACTTTGATTCTCGCAAATCCTTGGTGTTGGAGTGCTTGGAGTTTATTTTCTAGAGTTCGTCCGGCCTCTAAATGAATGGGGGCAAGGAGCAACAGTTTGTCGCCAAGCTCAAGGGTTTTAATATAATTGATGACATCGCTAGTCGTATCTTTTTTGACCACATTATTGGAAGTAGGAGAATAGGTTTTTCCAATACGTGCAAATACCAATTTTAAATAATCATATATTTCAGTGGTGGTTCCAACAGTTGAACGTGGATTGGTAGAGTTTACCTTTTGTTCAATCGCAATAGCTGGCGCAATGCCTTTGATATAATCGACGTTTGGTTTGTTGAGACGCCCCAAAAACTGCCGTGCATAACTCGATAAACTTTCTACATAGCGTCGTTGGCCTTCAGCATACAAAGTATCAAACGCCAAACTTGACTTTCCCGACCCAGAAAGTCCAGTGATCACTACCAATTTGTGGCGAGGTATTGCAACGTCTATATTCTTTAGATTGTGCAATTTTGCACCCTTAATCAGAATGTGTTGTTTTGGACTTAATTTTGAAAGGTCTTGTGGCATTTATTGAGTTAATTTTTGGTTGCAAAGATACCATTAATATGAAAAATATTATAGCCGTCTTCGTCCTACTTATGATTATAAACTAAAATAAATTTGTTTAATTAAATAGAATGTTCTTATATTTGATTAAATAACTCTTAACAAACGCTTATAGAATAACATTACTTTTCAATTTTAATTAACCCCAGTACACCCTTGGTGTGCTATTAAAAGTAATGTTATGAATTCTAAATCTATTAGCGATGCTACTCTCGTAAGTCAATATATTCAAGGTGATGAATCCTCTTTATCGGTGCTCATCAAACGTCACCAACAACGCTTGTACAGTTTTATCTATTCCAAGGTTTATGACCGCGATGTGACTGAAGATGTTTTTCAGGATACCTTTATTAAAGTCATTCGGACCCTCAAACGAGGCAATTATAATGAAGAAGGTAAATTTTTACCCTGGGTAATGCGTATTGCTCACAACCTTGTCATCGATCATTTTAGAAAAAATAGCCGCATGCCGAAGTTCAACAACAGTGGCGATTTTGACATCTTTTCTGTGCTGAGTGATGGCGCTCTTAATGCCGAAGGTGAATTGGTACAATCTCAAATTGTTCAAGACATCAGGGACTTGGTAGAAGAGTTGCCAGAAGAACAAAAATCAGTTCTTAAGATGCGTATGTACAACGATATGAGTTTCAAGGAAATTTCCGAAAACACCGGGGTAAGTATCAATACTGCTTTGGGACGCATGCGTTATGCTTTGATCAATCTTCGTAAATTAATTGAAAAACACAATATTGTTTTGACAAATTAATTGCCCGGTAAAATAAAGTATCAATTCTGTCGTTGTAGTATTAACTAACTAACAATTACAGGCTCATGGCAAAACTTTACACTGAAAAATCTTTTAATTCTCACACATTTAAACCCAAGACAGAAACCATAAATTTCCTTTTGAATTATTCAAAAGCTTTGAAAGTCTCTGTTTATAAAGGACTGAAATTTGAATCTGTAATGAATTAGAATGTGATCTTTTAAATCCCCGCTACCGCTAGAATCTTTCGTGTGGTTTATAAATTTATTTGGAACGCGAATGGATTGACTTCGTCGAATCTTCGCTTTCGCGCACCAGCGGGGCTTGTGTTACGGTTACCGGTGTTGTGTGTAGTTTTTTATTTCAGTCGTTTCTTTATATCCATCCCTGGTGCAAAATTCTAACGATTTCGACTATTTCATTTTCGACTTTTCTGTAAAAAATCAGATGCGATTTGATTTTCGTTACTCGATAATTTTGTCGCGTTTCCTCTGCGGATTTTCCAATCAGATAGTTGTCTGCAATAAATTCAATTTCTGCTATTATTAAGTCGAAATATCTATCTGCTTGTTCTTTAGACCATTTGTTAAACGTATAAAGCCAAATTTTGTCTAAATCCTCAATCGCTTGTTGACTTATGCGATATTTGTTTTTACTCATAAGTGTTTACGATGTAACTCTTTCTGGTGTTGTTTTGGGTCAAAGTTTTCAATAAATCCACTATTTTCTCCAACTTCGAGAGCTTTTATAAGTTCTCTTTCTTTTTTTTCTTCACGTTCTAACAACCGTAGTGCCGAACGAATTACTTCGCTAACCGAACCATATCTACCAGAATTAACTTCTTTTCTGATAAAATCCTCAAAATGATTTCCGAGTGATATTGATGTATTTTTCCCCATTTTGATTAAAATCTATTCAAATATACCAAATCTTGGTAACGTAGCCAAATTGCACTTCAACTACTGTATATAGGTACTTGTACCGATATTTCAATATGTTTGACTGGGAATAAAAGTTATTTAAAAACATATTAATCAATAGATTAAGTTCTTTAAATGGTGTTTCACCCTTTCTAAAGTGTGTTTTAAACAGTGGAAACTTTAAGATTTATTCCACAAAAAAAGAGGTCTGAGTTTATTTATAATAGGCATCAATCACTGATTTCCGACCAATGGTTTTGGTAATGATATCAGTGTCTAAATTCCAGCCACGGGCAGGGGAGTACTCTCGTCCATACCAAATGATTTGCAAGTGCAAATCGTTCCACAATTCTTTTGGAAACAGTCGTTTGGCATCTTTTTCTGTTTGTACTACATTCTTGCCATTGGTCAGGTTCCAACGGTACATGAGGCGCTGGATGTGTGTATCCACTGGAAAAGCAGGTACGCCAAAGGCCTGTGCCATGACCACACTCGCCGTTTTATGCCCTACGGCAGGCAAGGCTTCCAAAGCAGTAAAACTCTGCGGAACCTCTCCGTTATGCGACTCTATGATGATTTTTGACAAGCCATATATCCCCTTACTTTTCATGGGAGATAAGCCACATGGCCGTATGATGGCTTTGATTTCTTCCACCGTTAGTTTCACCATGTCATAGGGGTTGTCAGCCTTTGCAAATAGGAGAGGGGTAATTTGATTCACACGCACATCCGTGCATTGTGCCGATAACAGTACGGCGATCAAAAGGGTATAGGAATCTTTATGATCAAGGGGAATGGGGATTTCAGGATAAAAATCTTTTAAGGTTTTTATAACAAAATTTACCTTCTCCGTTTTAGTCATTCGTGTATCTTTGTTGTGTTAACCAAAGATACTAATTATGACAACATTACAAATAGGCGATACGGCACCAAATTTTAAATCTTTAGATGAGGCTGGAAACTCAGTTTCTTTAACAGATTACAAAGGAAAAAAACTCGTCTTGTTTTTCTATCCCAAAGCCAGTACTCCTGGATGTACCGTTGAAGCCTGTAATTTAAGTGATAATTACAGCCGATTTACAGCACAAGGGTACGATGTTTTGGGGGTGAGTGCAGATTCTGCCAAACGCCAGTCTAACTTTAAAGAAAAATACGGATTTCCTTATCCTTTGTTGGCAGATGAAGACAAAGCAGTCATCAACGCCTTTGGTGTTTGGGGACCTAAAAAGTTTATGGGGAAAGAATATGATGGGATTCACCGAACTACTTTTGTGATTGATGAGGCAGGTGTAATTGAAGACATCATCCTCAAAGTCAAAACCAAAGAGCATACAGATCAAATTTTAAAATAAAAACTAAAAAAGCGACCAATTGGTCGCTTTTTTTATGCATTTATGGAAGTTCTTAAGCTTCGTACCCAAATAACTTCTGTGCTTTGATAATATCAGAAACTCCTTCAGGGAGCATTTCTTCCCAACCTTCTTCTGCATTTGAAATCATTTTTAAAACTTTTCTGGAGAAAATATTCAGAATTTCAGCATCGTAATTTTTAATATCCACCAGTTTGCCGTTGTATTTAAAGTATTTATAGAGTTCTTTCATGCGTGGATGTACCTTTAAGTCTTCACTCGTTGTCATGGTTTTTTGCTCTGTTAACATAGGATACAAATAGATTTTGAGGTCTTTGTTAAAGAGTTTTCCAAAGGCTTCCAAAATCCCACCACTTAAATGGCGGTAATATTTCTCATCAAAGATATCAATCAAATTATTGATTCCCATGGATAGACCCATACGGTTTTTAGTATAGAGATTAAAGTACTCAACAAGTTTATAATACTCTTGGAAGTTGGAAATCAAAACCGTTTGTCCGAGTGAGCATAACAAGCGCGCACGGTCCATAAAATCTTGTTCGTCAATTTCGCCACCAGAAGCTCTGAGGTTGGATAAGGTGATTTCAAAGATCACTTGGGTTTTTTCTTTTTCGACTTTATTCTCGTTCAAAAAGAGTTGATATGATTTTTCATACATATCCATATTAACTTTAGTAACGGGTCTAAAACTTCCTCTAAAAGCTAATATATTTTTTTTGTACAACACACGAGCGGGCAATACATTGTTCCCATCAGGTGCAAACATAACGGCATCCGTCATTCCGTTTTTTAGGAGTTGTAAACTCATCAAACGGTTGTCAACATCTTGAAAAGAAGGTCCAGAAAAATTAATAGTATCAATTTCTAACTGGTCTTTGTCAATGTGGTCGTATAGATAGCGTAATAATTTTTTTGGTTGATTGTATTTATAAAACGCACCATAAATTAGATTGGTTCCTAGTTTTCCAAGCGTTTCTTGTTGTAAGCGTGCATCGGTTTCTTTAAAACGAATGTGAAGTGTAATTTCATTGTATTCTTTTTGGTCGGAATCAATTTGATAGCGGATTCCAACCCATCCGTGTCCTTTGAATCGTTTTGCGAAATCAATTGTTGCAACAGTATTCGCATAACTAAAAAACATTTTATTTGGATATTCCTCTCTTGAAAGACGGTTCTCAATCAACTTAACTTCATGAGACAGCATTTTTTTCAACCGATCTTCAGTCACATAGCGATTTTCTTTTTCAGTTCCATAAATCGCATCACTAAAAGATTTGTCATAAGCAGACATGGCTTTTGCAATGGTTCCTGAAGCCCCTCCAGCTCTAAAAAAATGCCTTACAGTCTCTTGTCCAGCACCAATTTCTGCAAAAGTTCCGTAGATATTTTCATTTAAATTGATTCTTAAAGCTTTGTCTTTTAATGAAGGAATGCTTTCAATGACAGCATCCCCTTTAAGCGTTATTTCCATCTTTAAATTTAACGAGGTTACCACACAAAGGTATCATTTTAGATAATCTTAAAAAAAAAATAGCCTATTTTTGTTGAAATTAATCATCCATTGAAAATTACATTTTTAGGTACCGGAACTTCACAGGGGATTCCAATTATTGGAAGCACGCATCCTGTATGTTTAAGTGAAGATCCTAAGGATAAACGTCTCAGGGTATCGGCGCTTGTTCAGTGGGATGATTTTTCTGTGCTCATTGATTGTGGACCAGATTTTAGACAACAGCTTTTACGTACCGATTGTACCAAAATAGATGCCGTTCTTTTTACGCACGAACACAGTGATCATACCGCAGGTTTGGACGATTTACGCCCTTTTTTTTACAGACAAGGCGCTCTTGATGTGTATGCACATGAACGGGTTTTAAGATCGCTTTACAAACGGTTTGATTATATTTTTGCAACCGAAAATAAATACCCAGGGGTGTTAACTTTAAATGCTCATTCAATTTCTGATACACCTTTTTTTGTTGGCAGCAAAAAAGTTGAGCCAATCAATGTTCTTCACAATTCTCTTCCTATCTTTGGATTTAGAATTGATGCATTTGCCTATATTACAGATGCGAAAACAATATCAAGTTTTGAAGTTGAAAAACTTCAGAATTTAGATGTTTTAGTGATTAATGCCTTACGAATTGAGCCACATTTGTCTCATTTCAATCTTGAAGAAGCCTTGGGTTTCATCAAATTGGTCAACCCAAAAAGAGCTTTTTTGACCCATGTAAGCCATCACTTAGGATTTCATAAGGACATAGAAAAAGCTTTACCAGAAAACGTTCATCTCGCTTACGACCAATTACAAATATCTCTTTAAAATGAAAGGAAAAATATATCTTTACTTATTCGTGTTTTCAATCTTAGTTAATGTGTTCCAGTATGTGAACTCCAAAGGAATTATTGATAAATACGAAAAAGACATCAAGAAATTTAAGGCCAAAATCGAAGTATTAGAAAAATCTGAAGCGTCTCTTTTGGAGATTGAAAACGATGTTGTTGAATGATCCACTGAAGTGATCTTGTTTTAGGGTATTAAATTTTAGTGGAAATCCAATCTCTTAGTTCATAGAAATTTTGAGGGGCGACACCATGTCCCACTGGAAATTCACTGTAGGAATGTTGGATGTTTAAGGACTTTAAAAACACAGTTGTTTGTCGTGCCCAATCGATGGGAATCACTTGATCCATACTGCCATGAGAACAGTAGAAATTTAGGTTTGAATAATCCATTTCTTCTAAATTATTTGGCAGAATGTCATGATTTATATACCCACTCAATCCAATGATATTTTTAATTTTTGTGGGATGATTTAAAGCCGTAGCCATTCCTAAAATAGTTCCCTGACTAAAGCCCAATAGACTCACGTTATTTTGATCTAAAGGATACAGTTTGCATGCCAAATCTATACAATCAATTAAAATTTTCATCGAAGCTTTAGCCTGATCATTATCGTTCCATTTATTCTGCTCTGCATCAAAATTAATTGCATACCAAGCATTTCCACTCGGTTGGAGTGAGTAAGGTGCTCTTATTGAAATAATAAACAACTCTTTTGGAAGTTCAGATGCAAATGAAAATAAATCATTTTCATCGCTGCCATAGCCGTGAAGCATCACCAGTAGAGGTGCATTTTCTTTAAGAGTGGATGGTCTTGAAATATGATGTAAAGGGAGTTGATCAGACATTTATTGAATTTTTTTAAAAGCAGTTTGATAGAGTTTTCCTACTAAAGGAATTGGAATCATTTTTCCCGACAAGGCTGTTGAAAATCCATAAATAAATAGAATCCCAAATGCCATCCAAAAAGAAGCTGTGATTTGCCAATTATCAAAATACCCTATAGGGTAACCTAAGGCCAGAAATGTAAGCCATAATCCTAAGGATTGTCGAATGTGGAAATAGGCGAATTGACTCTTTTTGTCGGAGTTGATTAGGTAAGCAATCAATACCCCAAGAAGATAAAAATAGCTAATAAATGCAGTCGTTTTTCCAGATTTGATATCTTGACTATCTAACATTAAAGGGCTATTGAAGTTGTGTTATTTGCAATAACTCCATAAACCTTTCCTTTTAGTTTTGTTCCTAAAAAGAGTGAATTTTTTGATTTTGATTGGATGTGTTTATCTTTAAAAACATAGGGTTCAGAAGGATTGAATAAACTCAACTGGGCAGAGCTTCCAATTTTTATAGAGCCAGCTTTTAAACCAAAGCGTTGTTTTCCTTTTGTTAGTATCTGAATGGCTTTTTTGGTTGTAAATAATGTGTTCAAAGCACCAAAAGCACTTTCCAATCCGAGTGTACCATTTTTGGCATAATCAAATTCTATTTTTTTGTACTCAATATCAATTGGGTTATGGTCAGAAGTGACCATATCTATAGTCCCGTCTTTGACACCTGCGATCAGAGCTTCAATATCATATTGAGTTCGTAATGGAGGGTTAACTTTAAAGTTAGTATCGAAGTCGCTTAAACTCTCGTCTGTAAACATTAAATTATGGATAGCGACACTACAACTAACATCCAATTTTTTTGCTTTTGCTTCTCTAACCAATGCTACTGACTTTGCAGTAGATAGAGTAGGAATGTGTAGTTTTCCTTCGGTATATTCTAGCAGAAATAAATCGCGTGCAATTTGTAGTTCTTCAGCCATTGCAGGCAATCCTTTGAGTCCCAGTCGCGTACTCATTATGTTTTCATTCATCACTCCTTTTTTTGCCACTCTAGATTCATGTGGAAAGGAGTGAACTAAGCCGTCAAAACTGGATGCATATTGAAGGGCTATTTTGAGCAGATTAGGATTTTTAATGGGTTTTTTATAATCTCCAAAAGCAATGCTTCCAGCGGATTTCATATCAAATAGTTCAGCTAAGTCTATGCCTTCACTAGCTTTTGTGAGCGCTCCAATAGGGTGTAGATTGGTCGCAGAATTTATAGCTTTAGACTTCACATACGCAATGTCAGAGTGAGAATCAATCACAGGGTTTGTATTTGCGTTGAGCGCAATGTCTGTAAACCCAGAAGCTGCTGCTACTTGTAATCCATTTGCAATTGTTTCACGTTCCTCATACCCTGGCTCTCCAAACGATACACTGCTATCAAACCAACCGCTAGATACATGGAGGTTTTCTAATTCTATTACAGGATATTTTTTTGGATTTTTGAGAGATTTAGCAATTTGAGTAATAAAACCGTTTTCAACTAAAATGTCTTGAGTTTGATAGTGGAAATCACTTTTGTCATCAAGAATGGTAGCTGATTTTATAAGTACGTTCATTTAAAATATTTTAAGATGAGCATTTCAAAAGCTAATAATATTAGTGCAAAAATAACAAACCATTTCCATAACCAAGTCACATTCGCCTCAATTTTTATATTTTTTAGTGTACTACTCAAAGAATTTTCAGTTGAAACTCCTTTAATTTTTGTAAGATCGGAATAGCGCAAAAGGCTTTCATTGCGGTTATAGTTATAGCTCACATGGGTCAAGGTGTCTGAACCTTTTAAGATGGAAAAGTGTCCAGCTTCCTTTGGATCTTCCTTTGTGGTGATGTTTACTTTCGTGTTAAAATTTGTCTGTAATGGAATAAATTGACGGGTTTTATTAGCAAATTTTAAAATCCGATCTTTTTGTAAATTAACTTTAAGGTCAAAGGTGTTTTCTGCACCAATCCAATAGTAAAGCGGAGGTGTTGTTAAACTTGATTTGCCAATATTATACAAGGTAGGGACAATTAAAGGAGAGTTTACAAAATTAGAAGCCTCTGTTTCTACGGCAGACGTAAAAACATATAGTGCCTTGAACTGAACTAAAAATGGCTGTAGGTCTTCATAAGACAATACACTGTTGGTTTTGGTAGTGAGAGGGTAATAATACTGAACCGTTGGATATTGGAAATTTGTGACTTTATCTTCAAAAACATCCTTCAAAATAGGGTGGTTAAACGCGATGTTGGTGATGCGTTTTTTTTGAGTTATTGGCGGTTTAATTCTGTGGGTTGTTTGCGAGGATAAGAGCTGATTATAAGATGTTAAGCTACTGTTTTTAGAGGGAATCATAACCACCACGCCTCCAGTATTCATAAATATTTCTAGATTATTTCTTAAGGCAATTGAAAGCTCGTCTAGTCGATTTAGAATAATTAGATTTTGATTTTTAATTTGACTGTAATCAAGAGTCTTGTAATTTTGACTTTGAAAAATGAATTCCTCACCAGTGTAAAGTTTCTTTAAAAAAGTAGAATGAGTATTTTCGTAAATCTCTAGGACTTCAATTTTTTCGGCTTTTGGAATGTTAAAATAAAAGGTGTTATCGTAAGGTATTTGAGAATCCTCAATAGAGAGCTTTCCATTAAATCCTGCTGCATTTGGGAGTACAAAAGTCGTTTTGTAATTCTTACTTTTCTCTAAAACAGACTTCCCAACAATTTTCTGGTCTTGGTATAAGGTTACAGGGACGGGGTCGTATGTTTCGCTCGAAGATTTACCGCTCACATTCAAGGTGTAATTGGCATTTAGCGTAGGTTCTAAAGACACTGATTCAATATAACTATTGTTGGTATTGAGTGGTTTCAAAGGCACTAAAACAATGCGTATTGTACTGTCTAATTTAGATGTAATAGTATCTTCGTGTAGTTGAAAGTCTGAAACCAACACAAGTGTTTTTGAACTTGTTTTGGAATCCGAAAACAGCGCTTCCCCTTTTAGTATCAACGTATTAAAATCTAGTTGATTTTGACTAAATTCCAGTGAGAGCAAGTCTGATTTTAAATCTTTTATAGAAGTTGATCTGTAACTCTTGTCGTTGGTGAACAATCCAATTTTTTCGGATTCATCAAAGCCTGTAATTACATCTTGAACCGCTCTATTTAAAAGAGAGCCTTTTGGTCCAATCGCTTGCATGCTGAAGGAATTGTCTAAATATACAACGGTTTCAGAACTGTTTTTTTCTGCTATTTGATTGGATAAGTACGGTTGACTAAATGCGATAATGATACAGGCAATGGCTAAGAGTCGGATCAACAGAACGAGCCATTTTTTTAGTTGAGAACTTTTTCTGGTTTGAAAGCGTATTTTTTGTAGCAAGGCAACATTTGTAAACAATTGAACCTTAAAACGTCTCAGTTGAAATAAATGAATAAAAATTGGGATGAGCAGTGCTGGGAGGGCGTAAAAAAAATATGGGTGTAAAAACTGCATCTGATGGGTTGAAATGCCAAATATAAAAACTATAATTTGATTTGATTAACAGAAGAAGAAATAATCCTTCATTGGAGTTTTTTTATGCGATTTAAAATACTGTTCAATTTCCAATTGTTCCTCACGATTTGCGACGGTCACAATACATTGATAATTTTTGATTTCAGTTAGGGATTCAAAGGGTTTTAGGAGGGTATTATAGATGTCTTTTCCAATTTTTTTAGGATTGTCACAAACCCAATCAAAAGAGGTGTTTTTATAAATAAGTATCTGAGCGACTTTTTTCCCCTTTGTGCCAGCGCCCCAAATAATGATTTTTTTTTCCTTGTCATGCGATAGCTTTAGAAAATAGTGAATTTTTAATTCTAAGAAAGAATTTTCAGCATAGTGCGTATCGACTCTTGAGGTTCTTACTGGATAATCACGCCAATGGTGGAGTATTTCATTAGAAGGAATACATTTCAATTCCTGTTGAAAAAACCGGAAGGCTAAATCGTAATCTTCAGGATATCGATTGGCGTTAAATCCTCCACAGTGTTCAAAGTCCGTTTTATATACCATCCAACAGGGAGAAGGAACGACACATTCTTTATAAATTTCGTCAAAGTTGGTACCTTGAGATGTTAATGAATTGAGCCAGGTTTCATATCGTTTGTATCCATTTCCAATTCCGGCTTCCGAAAAATAACGAACCTGTCCCAAAGCCAAGTAGCCTTCTCCAAACGTGACAAGTGATTTTTGCATCTGTTCAAGTTTGTTTAAAGCCATCACATCGTCACTGTCCATACGGGTCACAAACCTGCCTTTAGCTTGTTTGTAAGCCGTTCTAAGCGCTTCAATAATACCGCTGCCTTCATTGCGAAGTAAGCAAATTCGAGCGTCCTTATTAGCGTAGTTTTGTACTAGAGCATAACTTTCATCGTTTGAGCCATCATCCACAATAAGTAGTTCCCAATTGGAATAGGTTTGTTGTACAATAGAATTCAAACAGTCACTTAAATAGGATTCCGTGTTTTTAAAAGGAATCAGAATACTTATAAGGGGTGTTTGCATATTAGTATTTAGCGGCTTTTCCATTTGCGGAGGACTCTTTGAGAAACACTCTTAAGTCTTCATTCGCTTGAATTAAATCTTCATTTCGTAAATACATCATGTGTCCACTTCGGTAGCCTTTAAACGTGAAACGGTCTTTCATTTTTCCGCTAGGATCTACTTGTGACAAGGTGTATTTCGCATTAAAATAAGTGGTCGCGCCATCGTAATATCCAGATTGATTTAATACTTTTAGATAGGGATTTTGCGCCATCGCCAGTCGAAGGTTATCGCGGGTGTTGTCGTTATCGTTATTCCAAGGACGTACAGATCCAAACATATTATATTTTAAATCGGTTATAAATTTCAATTCACTTTTGATATAGTGGTTAATAGCTGGGGTAAATGAATGCAGCCATGAAGTGAGCTCTGCACTATAATCGGGGCTATTACCGGATTCTTTTTTGTCAATTCCTAGGTAGCGAGAATCCAAACGTCCGATGGTTTGACCCGTTTCATCACGAAGGAGTTCTTTCCAGAAAAATGAATTAGGAACATCCAAATTGTGTTGTAATATTACCTTTTCACTCAACCCAGAATAATAAGCCATTTTTTTGCTAACCGCCATTTTTTCAGCAGGGTCAATAAATCCACCTTTTGCCAATGCAGGAATAAGAGTATTGACGGCATAGGCTTCAGATTCTGGAAGAATCTCTAGTAAATCTTTCGATTGAAGTGCTTCTGGTAATTTGTTGTGGTACCAAGCGGTTGCGGTATAATAGGGGAGGTTCAAGGCGGAGGAAACAGGGCCTCCAACTCTTAATACTTTATAATCTGCGGGAGACACTAAAATGACTCCATTTAAGTACATCCATTGATTTTGTTGGAGTTCTAATGACAAACCCATTACACGGGTACCTCCATAACTTTCTCCAATAATATATTTTGGAGATTCCCATCTGTTTTTACGACTGACAAATGTGTTGATCCATTCTGCTAAATATTTGATATCTTCATTGATTCCAAAAAATTGTTCTCTGTTTGGCATTTCTCCTTCTTTATTGGTAAGCATTCTAGAGTATGCGGTATTGACAGGATTGACAAAAACAATATCTGCTTCATCTAATATGGAGTTCGGGTTATTTTTAAATCCGTAAGGTTGAACAGGATAGCCTTCAGAATCTACATTCAAAATGCGAGGCCCTGTATAGGCAATATGCATCCAAACGGACGCTGAGCCTGGACCACCGTTAAAAGAAATGATTAAGGGACGACTTGCCTTATTTTTTATATTATTACGGGTATAATAGGTGTAAAATAAACTGGCAATAGGTTGCCCGTCTTTATCCCAAACAGGTTGCATGCCTGTTTCCGCAGTATAATCGAATTTCACCCCTTTTACAATGGTAGAATGAGTCGTAATCACCATTGTATCGACAGGAATTTTTACAGATTGACTGAATCCAATAAATAGAGAGGCTAAACTGAGGTATAAAAGGTGTTTCTTCATTATATGTTTTTTTTACTTTTTGTAATTAAAGTTATAAGTAATAATCAGGTCTATTTATTTCAACTCCGATAATGTGGTGGCTATGATTGCTTCAGCTTTGTTCTTTTCACTTGAATGTACATACAATTCTTGAAACCCATAGGTGGATGTTCCGAAACCTGCCAGCCTTGCAGATTCTGTTTCATCTTTGATAATGGGAGTGATCCCCAACTTCTCTAGATTTTGAGTAATCAATTGAACCATAATAAAACTACCGGCATACAGTTTTGAATAGTGTGATTCCATAAGTTTTGAATTTTGACAGCTGCATTTCTTTCAAGCAATTTACAAATAAATTTCACTTATAAAGCATATAATATAAATTGTTAATTGTGAAGATCATACAATCCCCTTGAAATTACGAAAAGAATAGGGAGCTAATCATTTATATCAACGCTTCCTCCTGAGGAAGATTTAGCACTGTTTTTTACAGCAGAAAAATTATTTTTAATGTGTGCGCCACTAGAAGCTTTTGCATCAAAATCTTTTTGGCATTTGACAGACAAATTAGATCCGCTTGAGGCTTTTGTTTCGCAGAATTCAGCCGTTAGTTTTGAAGCATTTAATCGACTTCCACTAGAAGAGTTCCCAATAAATGTTTTGGTCGTTCCTTTTAGGGTTAATTCGCTGCCACTGGAACTACTGCTGTTGATTTGTTTGGCGTCAACTGTTAGTTCCATTTCACTTCCGCTAGATGTACTCAAATCGAGACTTGGGACATTTAGTGTGTTGGTGCTAATAACATCGCTTCCACTTGAAGCTTTTATAGTTTCAATAGTAATAAAATTGACTAGAACTTTTTTGGAAGTTACATGGTGGGTACTCTTGTCCATATAAATTTTAAGCGTTTCATTTTCAACTTCTGTAATAATAAACTCTTGAATATTTTCATCTGCTTGAACAGAAATACTTGGGGTCTCGCTTTGTGTTAAAAACAGTTCGATTCCAGTACTTACTTCAATAGTGTTATACGATTCATTACTGTTTCGTCGTTCGGTCACAACAACACCATTTCCACGAACCCCTTTGTTAAAAGGGTAGGAGTTGAATTGGCAGGCATTTAAAGCAATGGTTACAATGGCAAGGCTAATAAATTTGATAAGGGTCATCATAATGGTTTAAGTTTAGGTTATTTGTTTAGGTTTGGACAATCCAAGCAGCGCATGGATTTATGTAATATTTTTAGAAAATGTTCTTCATTTCCGTTGTCTAGTATATCATTAAATTGTGAAGTGTTCCTATGATATGAATATGTGTTTTCATCTGGAAACAAAACACTGCCAATAGGTAATTTCACAATGATTTCAACTGTTTGTGCTCTGTATTGATGTTCTATATCTGTAAGAAAAAAACCATCTAAATACAAGCTGTTATTTTTGTATTCATAGTGATAGTCGATCTCCATAGCACGTTCTTTTGCTTTTAAGTAATCAACTCCAGCAGCTTTTTTCTCGACTGAAATAGTTCCAACAGAATCTTTAGTAGATTGAACAATGAGTCTAATGTTTGACCCATAAATTCGCTTTGTGTCCTGTTCGTCATAGATAAATTTCAAGTCACTATCACGATGAAATGACTTTGAATATAAAGGATTTCCTTTCATTTCTAAATACAAAGTGTCCATCGCTGTAATTGGTAATTCTGATTGTTCTGTGACGCTGGCATCGACTCTGAAATCGGCGGCTTGTTTGAAACTCAATATGATAAGTGTAATCAAGACGATGAACCAAACTCCCAAAAGTGAAAATTTAGTATAACGATTGAATAAAGGAATGCGTTTGGAAACCATACGAAAGCCTAGGAGTAATAAAAAAACCATTGGAATTCCAGCAATTAACAGAGCTAATATAGAAACCAACCAAATAGGTAAATCTGTAGAATTCACAAGATCAGCAAAATCCATCCCTGGAAAATGTACGGCATCAGCTATGCCGACGGTTAGTAAGCTGACAAAAAATCCAATGAGAATGATAATACTCAAAACAATAAAAAAGATCCCAATCAATTTGAAAATCACTTTAAAGAAAAGTAAAATGAGATCCCCAATGGTTTCAAAAAAAGAGCGTGATGTAGATTGGATGTTTTTTCCTAAATCATTTAATTTCCCTGAGTTGACACTGTCTTTAACACGTCCAAGACTCTCTTTAACATTACCAAACTCTTCTTTTACTTTTTTTTCAATATTGGTAATGTTAACGGGCTTTCCCATCATGGATAGTTTTTCGGCAGTGGTGTTGGCAGCAGGAATTAAAATCCATAAAATAACATATAACAAAAGACCTGTTCCAGCACCAAAAATTAGGGCAACCCAAATAAGTCTTATAATCAATGGATCGATTCCAAAATAATACCCAAGTCCAGACGATACGCCTCCTATGTATGAGGAATCTCGGTCTCTAAATAAACGGCGTTTTTGACTATCAGAGTGCTCATTTTCAGTCGTTTCTTCAAAAATCTCTTCATCTATTTTATAATCTTCTGGTTGCCCCATAATTGAGACAATTTCGTCTACTTCTTTGTTAGAAATGACTTGCTGACTCGATTTGATTCGCTCCGAAAACAGTTCAGCCACCCGCCCTTCGATATCAGAAATAATCTCAGAGGCTCCTTGGGTGTTTTGCAATGATGCTTTGATGGCTTCAAAATAATTTTGAAGTTTTTGGTATGCATTTTCATCGATATGAAAAAAGATACCGGATAGGTTTATACTTACAGTTTTGTTCATTTTTTGGTGGTTTTTTCGAGGGTTACTAAAGTGACGGCATTGTGGAGTTCGTTCCAAGTCGTTGTTAATTCAACTAAAAACAATTCCCCACTTTCGGTGAGTGTATAATACTTTCTTGGAGGGCCAGTAGTGGATTCTTCCCATCTGTAATTGAGTAATCCAGAATTTTTAAGTCTTGTAAGAAGTGGGTAAATGGTTCCTTCCACTACTAGCATTTTTGCTTCTTTTAAGGTTTTTAAAATTTCGGCAACATAGGCATCTTTATTTTTTAAGACAGATAATATGCAAAATTCTAAAACACCTTTTCGCATCTGTGCTTTTGTGTTTTCTATTTTCATTACTATTAATTTTCAACAAACCTAATACATAAAAAGGTATTATGTATAACATAGTATTATATTTTAACTTAATTTTAACAATCCGAGATCTTCAAAAATTTCCTATATTAGCTGACTATCAAAGAGCACTCATGAACTTTACACCAAGAAAACTCAACCTTTTTTTACTTTTTAAATTACCTTCTGCTTATTTAACAGGTGTACGCACAAAATCAATTGATGCACAAAAATGTGTCGTGACTGTCAAGCATCGTTGGATCAATCAGAACCCATTTAAATCTATGTTTTGGGCGGTTCAGGGGATGGCGGCAGAATTATCTACAGGGGCTTTGATAATGATGAAAATACAAGCGACTCAAAAAAATATATCCATGCTGGTCATTAAAAATAATGCCAGTTTCACCAAAAAAGCAAAAGGGCTTATTACGTTTACTTGTAATCAAGGTAATCTTTTGGACGAAGCACTACAAAAGGCTATCGCTACAGGGGAGGGACAAACACTAATTTTGACTGCCAAAGGGATTGATATGGCTGGAGTTGAGGTCTCCTCTTTTGACTTCGAGTGGTCTTTGAAACTCAAACAATAATAATACAAAATATAGTGTTAAAGTTTTCCAATTGTATTTAATTTTTCATTAGTTTTATAAAATTAATACTAAAAAAAACGCCTATTCCGTAACATTACTTTTTATTAATTTTAATTTTCTAAAAATGTCAAGAGCAATGTTTGAGTACACTAAAACCGTACTGAAAAAGGTGAGTTTTGATACGAACCTTTTCTGTAAAGAAGTTCAAAAAGCACTTCAACGCTTATTACCATACGAAATTGAAGAATTAAAACTATTTATTCAAAACCTGGTGACATCCAATCCAGATTTGAAACAATGTATGGTTTATTTGAATTAGTCTTTTGTATAAAAATTAAACTGTAAAGTGGTCGAGAGGCCACTTTTTTTATTTTGCAACAGGACTTATAATTTGAACATTTTGAAACGCAATGGCGCCCCGTATAATTCCAGAAATGATGTTGTGAAGTGCATCAATAATTTGAATTTTCAATTCACTTTTGTGGTAGATCAAACTAACTTCCCGTGCAGGAGAGGGCTCACTAAAATGGTGTAAATAGTCTTGTTCTTTTTCTTTTAAGTCTAAGGTGTGCAAATAGGGGAGCAGTGTCATTCCCATCCCTTCATTGGTTAGTTTTACCAACATTTCAAAACTTCCACTTTCTAATTGAAATTCGTTATGATCGGTCGTTTTTTGTGCTTGACATAAATTAAGAACTCCATCCCTAAAACAATGTCCGTCTTCTAGCAAAAGCATGTCATTAATGTCCAAGTCCGAAACCTCTAATGTTTTTTTGGAGGTCAATCGATGGTTGCTAGGAATGTACCCAACAAAGGGTTCGTAAAACAACACACGTTCTTTGATATGTTCATTTTTTAGAGGCGTAGCTGCTATGGCAGCATCCAAATGTCCATCCTTAATGCGTTCAATGATTTCTTCGGTATTCAGTTCTTCTATCTTGAGCTTTATTTTAGGATAGCGCTCGATAAAGGTTTTTAGAAACATTGGCAACAGTGTTGGCATCACGGTTGGAATAATTCCCAATTTGAATTCGCCCCCAATAAATCCTTTTTGTTGGTCCACAATATCTGTGATGCGGTCGGCTTCGTTGACAATATTTTTGGCTTGATTGACAATTTTGCGTCCCACTTCGGTCAGTTCAATGGGCTTCTTACTGCGATCAAAAATCTGAACAGACAATTGGTCTTCCAATTTTTGAATTTGCATGCTCAGCGTCGGTTGTGTGACGAAACACTTTTCGGCTGCTTTGGTGAAGTTTTGGTGCTCAGCAACTGCTAAGACATATTTGAGTTGTGTGATGGTCATAATGGTTCGTATTGAGACTGCAAAGCTATCAATAAAAACTATTAAAATTACTTTTTTAAATAGATTTTAACAGTTGATTTCTTGAATTAAAAAAAAATATTTAATTGGATAAGCTTTTGTCTTCTCGCCGTTAACAAATTCAAATAATTTATTTAAACCCCCTAATAAATAGGCGACAAATAAGGTCTAAGTAATTGATAATGTATTACTTGTGTTTTAAAACAAATAAATATCAAGGGGGTTTTTTGCAGCCAAAGGTCACTTTTAATGGCACAAAAAAAGACTGCCTTTTCAGACAGCCTTTTTTTAAATACAGTATGTAGTTCTTTTAGTTCACCGGAAAACCACGGTCGCGCATCAAAGCTTCTTTTTGAGCATCTCGGCCTCTAAAGATTCTATAAGCTTCTGCGGGGTCTATAGAGTTTCTAGGTTCAAACAAATACTTCACCAAACGCTGAGCAACCTCTTTGTCATAAAATCCGCCTGGGGCTTCTTGAAAGGCTTCTGCTGCATCGGCTGTCAGTACATCTGCCCACATATAGCCATAGTAAGCCGTGGCATAGCCTTCTCCAGAAAATACATGTCCAAAATGAGGGGTGCGGTGACGCATTGGAAGTTCTGTAGGCATTTTTAGCTCTGCTAAAGTTTGTCTTTCAAAGGCATCAATATCAATGTTTTCCGGATCTGCAAGGTGGAGTTTCATGTCCATCAAGGCAGAGGCTAAATATTCAGTGGTTCCAAAGCCTTGGTTAAAGGTCGCTGCTTTTTTGATTTTCGCCACCAATTCTTGTGGAATCACGGCTCCAGTTTCGTGATGCACCAAAAACTGATTGATCACTTCGTCCGTGGACAACCAACGTTCTAATAATTGAGATTGAAATTCGGTATAATCTCTCACGCCTCCGTTGAGGGTTGGATATTTGACTTTGGATGAAAAGAAGTGCAAAGCATGTCCAAATTCATGGAAGAAGGTGGTCGCATCGTCCCAAGAGACCAGCAAGGCTTCTCCTTCAGCGGGTTTTACAAAGTTGGAGTTGTTAGACGCCAACACTGTTTTTTTGCCGTCAAAAGTGGTATGGCTGCGGTAGGTGGTTGCCCAAGCTCCAGAACGTTTACCTTGACGGGCATACGGATCTAAATACCAAAGTCCAATGTGGGCTCCAGAATCTTTATCCGTCACTTCCCAAACATTGACGTCTTCTTGAAAGACCGGAACACTGCCTTCAGGCACTGGCGTGAATTCATAATTAAATAAACGTCCTGCCACGTAAAACATCGCATCTCTTAATTTGTCGAGTTGAAGGTATTGCTTTACTTCATCACTGTTTAAATCGTATTTAGCAACCCGTACTTTTTCGGCATAGAAACGGTAGTCCCAAGGCTCAATCGTAATTTTTTCGCCACTGGCATTCGCCACGGCTTGCATGTCCGCCACTTCTTCATGAACTCGCGCAATAGAGGCAGGCCATACGGCTTCCATCAATGCCAAGGCATTCTCGGGTGTTTTTGCCATGCGATCTTGTAGTCGCCATTCGGCATAATTTTTATGTCCTAATAATTCTACTCGTTCCCGACGCAATTTCAGAATCTGAGCAATGATCTCGTTATTATCGTAATCATCGCCATTATCACCACGCGAATAATAATTGGTCCAGACTTGTTTTCTTACATCTCTGTTTGTAGAATAGGTGAGGAAAGGATCCATTGACGAACGGGTGTTGGTAATGGCATAACTGCCTTCTTTTCCTTTTTCGGTGGCAATGGCAGCAGCAGATTTAATAAACCCTTCTGAAAGTCCATCCAACTGATCCTCATTTAAATAGGTCACATAATTTTCTTCATCGTGAAGTACGTTGTCTGAAAAGGTATTGTAAAGGGTTGACAACTCTTTGTCGATCGCTGCATAACGGGCTTTCTTCTCGGCATTTAGTTCGGCACCCCGCATGGCAAAACTGTTATAATTGAGTTCTACAACCCGTTGTTGATCGGCATCTAGACGTGTCGCTAAAGACGCTTCATAGACGGTTTTTATTCGATTAAACAGGGCTTTGTTCTGATAGATTTTAGAAGAAAAATCCGATAGTTTTGGTGCCAATATCCCTTGTATTTCTCTGAATTCTGGAGAGGACATATTGGCACTCATAATTCCGTAATAAGAAAATACACGGTCCAATTCTGCTCCCGAACGTTCCATGGCTTCGATGGTGTTTTCAAAGGTAGCTGGCTCTGTTGAATTTGCAATGGCTTCGATCTCAGACAGGTTGAGTTCCATGCCCGTTTCCACAGCTTCTTGCACATCATTTACATTCATTTGATCAAAGGCAGGAACGCCGCCATAGGGGCCTTTCCATTCTTGTAACAATACATTTTTAGGTTGGGTTTTTATGTCTTTTTTACAACTTATAATCAGAGTTAGAAAACTGAAGCAAAAAACTTTGAGGTAAGATTTTGGTACACTAAGATTCATGATTTTTGATTTTAAAAGGTTAAAATAAGATTCCGACAATTTACTTAAAATAAATTATACCCTGATGGTTTTAAACTTATTTTAAGATTTCAATTTTTCGGATGAATACATTTTGAAGTGGCCAATCGGAGGCATCGGTGGGAACGGCTGCAATTTTATCAACGACCTCCATACCGCGAATTACGTATCCGAAAATGGTGTAATCGCCATCCAAATGATGCGCGCCGCCTTGCTGCTGAACAATAAAAAACTCAAAAGGGGAGGCCTTCTTGTAAGGGTTTTCTATATTTTTACTCGGCATACTCAGCATGCCACGTTCGTGTTTAAACCCTTTGTCGTGATCATTTGGAAGTAAGTATTTCCCGATCTTTCGCCTCTTTAGTGAGGTTTCTCGGTCATCGCTATTGCCCCCTTGAATCACAAAATTTTGAATCACTCTGTAAAACTGAGTCCCGTCGAAATATTGTTTTTTGATCAGGTAAATAAAGTTAGCGCGGTGGAACTTCGTTTCTTCAAACAATTGGACGTCAATTGTTCCATAATCGGTGGTGATTCTGACCTTATTTTCTTTGTGTTTTTGGTCATAGTCTAAGAAAAACTCCATGACATTCGCATCGCTCAGTCGAAAATTGGGTTCTTTTTTTTCAGGAATTACTTCTTTTGTGATGGAAGTAGAGTTATTTTTTTGGGGCTTGATTGTTTTTGATTTCTTACCTTCACAACCCAACAACACAACGCTTAAAAATAAAAGTATATAAATTCGCATGGATCGTATATATTTATTGAATTGTAAGATATGAGATTTAAGGCATTTGAAAAAACGATTTCAGAAATAAATAACTTGACTTTACCAGGAATCGAGATGCAGCTAACAATGGCACCTCCATTTCGAGAGCAATTATTGGAGCGTTTTAAAGAAGAACGAAAATCTGCTAAACTAGCAGCCGTTTTGTCCTTATTTTACCCTAGTTCAGAAGGGGATACACTTTTAGTTTTAATTTTGCGGAAATCATACAACGGGGTGCATTCTGCTCAAGTTGGATTTCCAGGTGGAAAACCAGAACCTGTAGACGCATCCTTAGAAGCCACCGCATTACGAGAGACTTGGGAAGAAATTGGAGTTTCTTCAGATAAAATTAAGGTCATTCGTGAATTATCTTCTATTTATATTCCACCCAGTAATTTTTTGGTGTCTCCTTTTTTAGGGATTGCTCAATCCCCACTAACGTTCACACTTCAGCCCTCTGAAGTGGATGCTGTTTTGCAAGTGTCTTTGTCAGATTTGATGAACGACAAGTCTGAGGTTGTTTCTGAAATTTTAGCTTCCGATGGGACTGCCTTTGAAGTACCGGCTTTTAAACTCAACGAACGTATTGTTTGGGGAGCGACAGCCATGATGTTGATAGAAATTAAATCAATGTTAAATCAAATTTTAAAAAAATAGCTTAGGTTTGCAAAATAATTTTTTTCAAAATCTTAATGGGTATTTTCAAGAAAAACATATTTGGTCAATTTTTATTTTTTAAAAAATGGATCATTCGAATTGCAGGTGTTTTAAGTCACCGACGTTACAGAGGGTTTAACGAACTTCAAATTGAAGGTTCTGAGATTCTTAGAAATTTACCCCAAAACAATGTATTGTTTATATCCAATCACCAGACATATTTTGCAGATGTGATGGCAATGTTTCATGTCTTTAATGCAGCCTTGAGTGGACGTGATGACAACATCAAAAATGTTGGCTACTTATGGAACCCCAAATTGAACGTCTATTTTGTAGCTGCTAAAGAAACGATGAAGTCTGGATTGTTGCCAAAAATATTTGCCTATGCGGGTTCTATTAGTATTGAAAGAACATGGCGTGCTTCTGGAGAGAATGTCAATCGACAGGTTAAAATGAGTGATATCTCTAATATCAATAAAGCACTCAATGATGGTTGGGTGATTACATTTCCACAAGGAACCACCACGCCTTTTAAGCCCATTCGAAAAGGAACAGCACATATTATTAAACATTACCAACCGATTGTTGTTCCGATTGTGATTGATGGATTCCGAAGGTCGTTTGATAAAAAAGGCATCCGTGTGAAAAAGAAAAATATTCTTCAAACCATGGAGATTAAAGCACCTTTAGAGATTGATTACGAAAAGGAATCGATTGCTCAAATCGTAGAAAAAATTGAGTATGCGATAGAACAACACCCTTCATTCATGAAAGTAATTTCTCAAGAAGAATTGATAGAAAAAGAAGCGTTAAACAATCAACGAAAGTGGTAAACTAAGATTCTGTTTCTAACGATTTTAAATCTTTATAATTCGATTTTAAACGCTTCATCAGTAGTCCATATATCAAATAGTAGAACCCTAGTAAAAGGGCTGTCAAAAGTGCCATTACCAAAACACTTAACACAACTATTATAAGGAAAAATATAGCAATATTTCCTTCTCCTTCTGATTTTATACGTGAGAGCATTGACAATACTTCTGGGTTGTTTGTCAACTCAATATATACCCCCACAACTATTGAGATGCACATAAAAATAAGATTGAAGATCACATATTGTTTTACGGTTTTACGAGTTTTTAAAATACGTTCCATCAACAATTTTGTATTTTCTGTTGCTGAAATACTTTTGTAGTTTTTATAAAAAACATAAAAGAAATAAATCAATACCACATACCCTAAAACCGTAAGAGGGGTGGTGATGTACTCGACTTGATAACTTTCCATTTTTGCTAAATCTTCACTGTCTCTAAAATGGAAGTAGATCAGAGACCAAAACCCAAATTCTAACAGACAAATAATGAAAATCCATTTCACAATGGATGAAGATCGCTTATATATTAATTTATAAAGGTCTTCTTTTTTTAGCTCAGGATAGTTTTTTGAGGACGTCTCCCAGTCTTTTTTTAATATTTCTAACTCATCCATATCTAAGAATTTAATTGGGTTTTTAGTTTAGTTTTAATACGGTTCATTCGTACGCGTGCATTAACTTCACTAATCCCTAGTGTTTCACTAATTTCTTTATAATTTTTATTTTCTAAATACAAGAAAACAATTCCTTTATCAATGTCATTTAACTTATTTACAGCAGCATAAATTTGTTTCAATTGCTGGTCCTTGGTATCGTCATATTCTTCATGAGATAGCTTGTAGGCTACAGCTTCGATATTTTGACTTTCTACCCTTCTCAGAGATTTTCTGTATAAGGTGATAGAAGTGTTTAGCCCCACTCGGTACATCCAAGTGCTAAATTTGGAGTCGCCTCTAAATTTTGGGTATGCTTTCCATAACTGTATGGTAATTTCTTGAAACAAATCCTTATGCGCATCAGAATCATTCGTATAGAGTCTGCAAATTTTGTGCACGATGTTTTGGTGCTTTTGCAAAAGTTCGACAAAATTATGTTCTAATGATTTCAAATGGGTTAGGTTTTAGATTAGTCGGATCATTTAATAATTTGTTACTATTTTTTTAAATTATTAAAGGGCTTCCTCAATGCGTTCTCCAGCTTTAAGTCTAAAATCAAGTTGATTTTGCCGGGGTGGAAACAAACAAGTTGTAAACTCTGAATAAGCACAGGGTGGATTGTATAGATAATTAAAATCTAAAGTTACGCTTCCATTTGTTATTGGGAGTTCAATATACATATAGCGTCCGCCTCCATACGTAGTTTCTCCAGAAGTTAAATCTCCAACCATTACAAAACCTTCACTTCCGACATCTAAACTATAAGCTTTGCCTTTATATCTAAATTGTAATTGTCCTATAAAATCGGTAACATCTGGAATTCCTAGTTTTGATTCCACAGACTCCATCCGTTTTGTTTCAAAATAGCTAAACTCTGCATCAAAAATAAACTCATTATTAATTTCATAACTTTTAAATCCTTTGAATGCCTGAATGGCTGGATTTTTTAAATCCCAAACTCTCAGGTACAAGGCTCCTGATCGAGTAATGATTTGCCATTTTAACTGTTTGTGAAAAAGCTGTATTGAGTTTCCGTTGGCGTCAATTTTAAGTTCTAATCGCTCTGTTTCTTCTTGTTGAGCATTGGTGACTTTGATGTTTTTAGCTGCATTAAATAGAAGCCCCTTTTTTGATAAATCAATACTTCCAATAATAGGTGCTAAATTTTCAATATCTAGAATAAATTTATTTGAAGCGGCTTTCCCAAAGGTATTCTTTGTGGAATCTAGCTTAAATAAACCTGTCAGCTCTAAATACTTCACTCGATTTTTAGCACGATTTTCTCTATTTTCGTTTAGAGCATTCAGATAAGAATTTTCTAAAAGGTATTGTTTGTTTACTTCTTTGCAATTAAAAAAAAGAGTTAAAAAACATCCAATTAAAATATGTTTTTTCATCTCAATTATTTTTTTGTAGAATGATTAGATTTTGCTCCTTTTGGAGGCATAGGACCCCTCAAATGAATGATGAGTCCGTCTAAGAAATTTCTTAAAAATTGGTCTCCACACTCCATATATTTTGGGTGGGTTTCGTTTCTAAAAATAGCGTTGAGCTCACTTTTGGTAATTTTAAAATCTTTTAGACTGCAAATTTTTACAATATCGTCATCTCTTAATTTATGAGCGACTCTAAGTTTTTTGAAAATATCATTGTTGTTTAATCCCATGCTTCAAAGGTAGTATTTTTATGACTTAATCATTTATTCTATTGTCATCAAATGCAGAGGGTAATAATTTAGGAATAAACTTTACAAACAATGGCAACAACAAAGCACCACCCGGAAGAAGAAAAATTGCTAAACTAGGAATGGATTTTAGGAGGTCTAAAAGCTGTTCTTGCATTTGTTTTTGTTCGGTATCGTTTAATTCTCTTTGCGTCGATTGAGACAATAACTTAACCAATTCCTTACTTTCTTTTAATTCGATATACAAACGTTTGCTATTTCTGAAAATTAGCTTGCGTACCATCAAACTGGTGTGGTCATAAAAACTTCGAACACTGTTTTTTGAGTTTAACAGGGCTATTTTATTATTATGCGTTTTAAAAAATATGTAAATAGAAGCTATCGATTCTTCTACGATTGCTTTCGAGATATTCAGATCAGACCCCAATCTTTTTAGGAATTCTTGTTCTGTCGTTTCATGTTTGAAATCACTCCATGTGGACATACACGCCAAATCAAAATAATAATAGGATTCAAGTTTATTGGGAACGGCATCTATGACTGTTTTGTATTGATAAGATGTTGTGTCCGAAAATCGAAAGGAAGACTCTATAAGTTTTATCAAACTATCGTCATAAGACGTTTTTTGTAATTTAGAATTTAAAGCATTTAATACTAATGTTCTAATAGACGTTTCAAACTGTTTTAAGTAAAGGATGGTGTTTTTTTCTCCTTTCAAATATTCTCGGTACGCCATCACATCCATAAAAAGGAGAGCATTGGTCACAAAAAAACTAAAATTTTTAGTCAGAATATTATTGTCAATATGTATGCGTTTATGAAGAGTCGATTCAAGATTGTTTCCAATAATACTACCAATGAGGCTTGTTTTTTGATTGGTAATTTCTTTGTATAATTCAAATATACTTTTTTCAAAATCCTCTGTAGATTTTGAATCACAGTGAACAGCATACAAAGCAATTAATAAGTTAATCTTGCAGCGTTCCTCCTTAGTGAAATCTGGATTGTCTTCAATATGGTTAAGGGTTTCCATATTACTTCCATACAAAAAACCCACTGTTCTAAGTTTGGGATATAGCTGTTCTAACGACTCAAATTGGGGTTCCGAATTGGTTTTGAGTAGCTTTAATAGTTTTGTAATCCAACCGTTTCCTGATGGGTTCATCGTAACAAATTTTCATGTGAAATTAAAAAAAAGCTACTCATCATAAGTAGCTTATTTTTATTTTCTTAAAATTAAATTATTCGATAATTCCTCCACAACTCACGCGGCTTCCTGCTGCTCCCGAGGGTTGAGATTTGAAATCGTCCACACCTTGGTGTACTATTACGCCTTTACCTAAAATATCTTTGCTGTCATCTCCGCAACCAATACACCATTCATCCGTACTAAATTCAACAGTAGTATCGCCTTCTATATTTTTAACCATAAAGTTACCAATATCTCCTTTGTGGTAGCCAGTTTCAGCTCCCCATTTACCATGCGGCTGTGCTGTAGGATTCCAATGTCCACCCGCTGATTTCCCATCTAAAGAAGAGCAATCTGCTTGATCATGAATATGGATAGCATGAGATCCTTCACTGAGTCCTTTAATAACTGCGGTCATATAAACTATACCATTGGTTTCTTCAAATTTAGCAGTTCCAGTCACGTTGCTTTCACTTTTAGGGTTGAGCGAGATTATTAAAGAGCGTTTTTTTTCAATAACTTCTTGTTCGGAATTAGACCTTTCAGTATTTGATGTCTCTGTTTTTTTAACTTCTTTTTTACATGCCAATGCACTAAAAACAAGAAGGAGAGCTAGAATCGTATTTTTCATATTTTATTCATTTTAAATTTAGTCCGTCGAAAGTTAGTTAAAATAATGAAACTGCCTCATCAAGAGGTTTAATTTTTTATCTTAAATGTTTCTACAGGTTTAAATGGTGACAATTCCTTGGCTTCCATGTCAGTTCGAAATGCCCCCCATTCTTCTGTAAAGAAAGTGTTTGTTGCTTCTAAAGCACTCTCTATGGCAGTCTTTGCATGCTTGATGAGACTGCGCTCGGTATTTGTTATTCCATTTTGTCGTGTACTGGTATAATACGAAGCTATTCCAACACGTTCAGTCACAGATACCTCAGGGTCACTTGTAATCCCTTGGCGTTTATCTTCTTTTCCAAAGTAGAGCGCTAAAAGTGAGTCTATTTTTTCAGTGAGTTCTTTACATCTTTTAAGAGCTTCTTTATTTAACTTTTTGTCTTTTTTTGATAGTTTTTCGGAAAACTCAGAAACGATATTTTTACTTTCTACGAGTTGTTTAACTGCTTTACGCATTGTTTCTTGCTGGTGTTCAAACTCCTTTAGTGCATCGTACACTGCTTGCCTTGCTTGGACATTGTAGGGGATTCGTGGGTCGCTCTTGACTTTAATAATAGTCTCCGAATTTTGGTCACCATAACGAAGTACCGCACGGTAGGATCCAGGCATGACTTGGACTCCAGAAGGTTCACGTTTCGATTTTTGTATTTTTTTAGAAGGTCTTTCAACACCCTTTTCATCCATATTCCATCTCAAAAAATGAATTCCATCGTCTTTAGGTGCCTTTTTTTTGAGGGTTCGTATGAGGCGTTCACCATCAAATAGTTGAAGCTGTAAAGAATCCCATTTGACCTCTGTTGTTTCTTTTTGGTCTTCTTCCTTATTTTTATCTTCGTTTTCGTCTGCTTTTGAGTTGTTTTTTTGAACTTTCACATAATATGAAAACTGTGCACCACTGTCTCTATTTTCTCCATTAAACATGGCATCTCCTCCAAATCGACTGCCTGTAGGTTGTTGATAGGCTGCTTGATAGGCCGTAGGTGTTTCAAATAAGTGAACTGTTTTTTTAAGTAAATTTTGATTTTTTGCGAGAGCTCTCAATGGACGAATATCATCTAAAACCCAAGCAGCTCGTCCAAAGGTTCCAATGACTAAATCATGTTCACGAGGGTGAATTATTAAATCCTTCACAGATACAGTTGGAAACCCTTCCGTCCATTTGGTCCATTTGGCTCCGCTATCAATAGAAATATAAAGTCCATCATCTGTTCCTAAAAATAATAAATTAGGTTCTTCAGCATCTTCTACAATTGATAAAGTATAGCTCTTTACATCTGATGCATCGACAATTCGCTCCCATGATTTCCCGTAGTTTTTTGTGCGATATGCGTAAGGGGTGTAGTTAAAACGTCTATAATCATTGGCGATTAAAAGCGCTTCGCCCTTATTTGTTTTAGATGCTTTGATTTGTGGAATCCAACTCCCTTTTGGCAATCCTTTAATGTTTTTAGAAACTTCTGTCCATTGAGATCCTCCATCTTGGGTATAGTGCACACGTCCATCGTCAGTACTCACCCAAAGCATATTGGCTTCCACTTCTGAGGGTTCGATCACTAAAATGGTACAATGGTTCTCAGCTCCAGTGGCATCCATAGTCAATCCACCACTTTCGTGCTGTTTTAATTTATCTGGGTCATTCGTAGATAAGTCTGGAGAAATAATACTCCATGTCTCGCCTTTATCAGTTGATTTATGAACAAATTGACTTCCAAAGTACAGCGTACTATTTGAATAGGGATCAATATTAATCGCTGCATTCCAATTAAAACGAAGGGTCACATCCGCATCTGGGTGGGTAGGTCGTACAATATAATTATTTCCTGTTTTCCAATCATAACGACTCACATAGCCTTGTTGACTCATGGTCCATCCAAATTGTGAATCGTCCTTGTCAGGAATCACATCAAATCCATCTCCAAAACTAATTTCTTGCCAGTATGAATTTCTGATGCCTTGTGCACGCCACACATAAGCCGGTCCTCTCCAAGATCCATTGTCTTGCATGCCGCCATACACATTGTAAGGAAATTCATTATCTATATTTATATGGTAAAATTGTGCTACGGGCAAATTTCCGATAAATCGCCACGAATCTCCACCATCTTTAGTAATGTTTAGACCGCCATCATTTCCATCAATCATAAAGTTACCATTTGTTGGATGTATCCACCAAGCATGATGGTCTGGGTGAATGCCATTATCAACTCCATAAGCGGGCATGAGTTGTTCAAAGCTTTTTCCACCATCTTCACTGATATTGACATAAGTAAATATTGAATACAGTCGATTTTCGTTTTGTGAATCGACATAAATATCTGCATAATAAAAAGGGCGATTTCCGATTTCGTTCATGTTATCACTGACCTTTTCCCATTTGACACCCCCATCGTTACTTTTGTACAGAGCGTTCTTTTTTGCTTCGATCAGAGCATAAATGATATCTGGTTTACTGGGAGCAATTGCTACACCAATTCGACCCAAATTCCCTTCAGGTAATCCATCTTCAGACGTTATTTTTTTCCATGTTTCGCCCCCATCATAGGTGCTGTACAGTCCAGAGCCTTCTCCACCAGAGTTGAAAAACCAAGGGTCGCGTTTGTGTTCCCACATGGCAGCGATTAACTTATTGGGGTTTTGAGGGTCCATCACCAAATCTGCTGCGCCACTTTTTTGATTTGTATATAATATTTTATTCCATGTTTTACCGCCATCAATGGTTTTATATACCCCACGTTCAGGATGTTCTCCCCAAGGAGATCCAATCGCTGCGGCATATACTGTATTCGGATTTGTAGGGTCAATAATGACACGATGGATATGACGTGTTTTTTCTAAGCCCATCAACATCCAGTTTTTACCACCATCCAAGGATTTATAAATACCATAACCGCCATTTAGACTGTTACGAGGATTGCCTTCGCCTGTTCCGACCCAAATGACACTAGGATTGGATTGTTGAACGGCAACAGCACCAATAGAGGCGGTCGCTTCATTATCGAAAATAGGTACCCATTTGATGCCTCCAGAAGTGGATTTCCATAAACCACCTGAAGCCGTTCCAGCATACATGATGTCTGTATTGGCATGAACTACATCTATGGAAGTCACCCGTCCAGACATACCGCCTGGACCAATATTTCTTGGGGTTTTGTTTTTAAGAAGTTCCATGGAGAATTCTTGTGCGACTCCATTTAAACTGAACACTAATAGTAAGATTGATAGTATGGTTCTCATTAGAAAATGTTTTTAATTTAGTTGTTTGTAGTTGATATAGTAGTCTCTGTCGATACTAATTTGTTTGGAATTGATTTTCATTTTTTTCCAATCGACAGTAGGGTAGAGCCATAGAGCTTCTTGATTGATTTTAATTTCAATAGGCATTTCAAAATTCTCGACAACATTGTTCCATCGGTACTGGAGTTGTTTATTTATTATTGAATACTCTAAAGTTGGAACTCGAACATCCCGAAGGTATTGGTTGAAAAATGCGGATAGATTTAGTCCTGAAAATTCACTCAAATAGTTTTCAATTTCTTGAGTGGTGACGGTTTGGTGGTAAAAAGTCTCATTCAGACCTCTTAATAGTTGTCGCCATTTTTCGTCATCATTTACGAGGTGACGTAGTGTGTGTAACATATTGGCACCTTTGTAATACATGTCTGACGAACCTTCAGAATTTACATCGTAGACTCCAATAATTGGTTTGTCATTTTGAATATTTCTTCTGGTTCCAATGACATAATCTGCCGAAGCTTCTGATCCAAAGTAATAATCTAAAAACAGGTTTTCTGAATAGGCCGTAAACCCTTCGTGAATCCACATGTCCGCTGCATCTTTGTAAGTAATGTTATTTGCAAACCATTCATGACCGGATTCGTGAATGATAATAAAATCAAATTTTAATCCCCAACCAGTTCCTGATATATCTCTACCCAAATACCCTTGTTTAAATTGATTTCCATAAGTTACAGAGCTTTGGTGTTCCATGCCTAAGTAGGGGACTTCCACCAACTTAAAACTATCCTCATAAAAAGGGTAGGGACCAAACCAATGTTCAAAGGCTTTCATCATTTTGGGGGCATCTTTGAATTGTTTTTTTGCTTTTTCTAAATGGTCTCTTAAAACATAGTAGTCCATATCTAGAGGGCCTTTTTCACCTTCATAAACCTCAGAGAAATGCACATAATCTCCAATATTAATGTTCACTCCATAATTATTAATAGGATTTGTTACGACCCAGTTGTAAGTTGTGGTTTCATCATCTTTTTTATCGACAGATTCAAGTCTTCCGTTTGAGATGTTCATCAAATGTTTTGGAACATTCACACTAATTTTCATGCTGTCCACTTCATCATACATATGGTCCTTGTTTGGCCACCATACACTAGCACCTAAACCTTGACAAGAAGAGGCAATAAAATCTATGCCGTTTTTGTCTTTTTTCCAAGATATACCACCATCCCACGGTGCTCTTACGGCGACTCGTGGATTGCCTTCATAAAAAATTTCAATTTCTTCTTGTAAACCAATGGCAGTCTGTGGTTTTATTAAGCTGATAAAATGTGCGTTGCCCTCTGTTACGAACTCTAATTCTACACCATCTTGAACAGCTTTGGTCAGTTTCATAGGATTTTGTAAATCAATTTGAAGGGTTTGATTAGCTTTAAGAATAGTATAACGAATGGTATTTTTTCCTTTAATGGACTTTGCTTTTGGATTTACAACAATATCTAAATGGTAATAATTTAAGTCCCACCAATCACGTTCAGCAGTGATGCTCCCTCTCAATGTATCTTGACGTGTAAAGGTGTTTTGGTCTGATTTTAAATTTTGACCGTTAATAGAAACACTCGGTAATAAAATTAGGATTAATAAAAAAGATTTGGTCTTCATATTTTTTTTATAAAGTTAAACAATTTTTAAATGCAGCACTCTCAGTCTGTAGTTTTTGCAAAAAAAAACGCCTCAAACTACTTTGAGACGTTTCTCTATTTAAAAAGTATTGCTTAAAAACAATAGCCATTTTCTTCTTTGACTTTTTCTGCAATTTCGATACGTAAATCTACAATATCAGGGTAATTTGTGTATTTTGTAAAACGTTTCAGTCCCATTAACATCATGCGTTGTTCGTCGCCTTCAGCAAAAGAGATGATGCTTTCTTTCCCTTTTTCTTCAACAATATCAACCGCGTGGTATAAATATAATTTAGCCATCGCTATTTGTGCCGATTGTTCTTTTTCACTTGTACGCTTCACGTTTTTCTCAGTTCTTAAAATGGCCGACTCTGCCATATAGATCTCTATTAAAATATCTGCAGCAGCAATTAATAACTGTTGGTGCTCTTCGAGTTGAGGGCCATATTTTTGAACTGCACCTCCGGCTACCATTAAAAATGTTTTTTTCAATTTCTTTATCATCTCCTTTTCTTCTGAAAATAATTCAGAGTAATCTGGTGTTTCAAAAGAAGGAATTCCCATGAGTTCTTCTTGAACTTTTGAAGCAGGTCCTAATAAATCGACATGCCCTTTCATGGCTTTTTTGACAAGCATCCCCACTGAGAGCATTCTGTTAATTTCATTGGTTCCTTCGTAAATACGCGCTATTCTAGCATCTCTCCAAGCAGATTCCATGGGTGTTTCTTCTGAAAATCCCATGCCACCAAAAATTTGTATTCCTTCATCAGCACAGTTTTGCACATCCTCAGAAACCGCTACTTTTAATATAGAGCATTCAATAGCATATTCTTCAACTCCCTTAAGTTCAGCTTCTTGGTGTGTGTTTCCAGCTGCTTCACGTAATGCGATTCGGTCTTCAATATCTTTTGCAGCTCTGTAGGTAGCAGACTCTCCTGCATAAGCACTGGCAGACATCTCCGCTAATTTTACTTTAATAGCCCCAAAGTCTGCGATTGATGTTTTGAATTGTTTGCGTTCCTTGGCATAATTTACGGCGATATTTAAAATTCGTCTTTGAGAATCTAAACAGGCCGCTGCCAATTTGATGCGTCCTACATTGAGAGAGTTCATAGCAATTTTAAATCCTTCTCCACGCCCTGCTAACATATTCTCTATAGGGACAACAGTGTCATTAAAAAATACTTGACGAGTAGAGGAGGCACGGATTCCTAATTTGTGTTCTTCTTCTCCTAAAACAATTCCATTTGGCTTTTCACTATCATATTCAACAATAAACCCAGTGATGTTTTTATCATTTTCAATCCGTGCAAATACGATCATCACACTACAGAATCCTGCATTGGAGATCCACATTTTTTGACCATTGATTTTATAGGACTTTCCATCTTTAGATAATTCGGCCGTAGTTTTTCCCGAATTGGCATCCGAACCAGCTCCAGGTTCTGTGAGGCAATAGGCGCCAAACCATTCACCAGAAGCTAATTTTGGAACATATTTTTGTTTCTGCTCATCGGTACCATATAGTGTGATTGGCATAGTACCAATGCCAGTATGTGCTCCAAAAGCCGTGCTAAATGACCCTGTACCGCTAGAGATGTAATCACAAGTTAATACCGTTGATACAAATCCCATTCCCATCCCCCCAAAGGCTTCGGGGACCGCTACACTCAAAAACCCTAGATCACCAGCTTTGCGCATACATTCTTCTGTCAAAGCAAAATCTTTAGCTTCAAAACGTGTTTTATGAGGTATGATTTCACGGTCATTAAATTCCATCACCGCTTCTTTCATCATTGTTTGCTCTTCCGTAAAATCTTCAGGAGTAAATACATCTTCGCATTTTGTTTCTTTCACTAAGAATTGACCTCCTCTGAGTAGTTGTTTGTCGTTTGCTTCCATCCTCTTTAGTATTAAGTTTTTAGTATAATTATTAAGATGTCTAGCTAGAGAACTTTCGTCTTTGTACTTAATAATTAATTTGTTTATTATTTTATTTATTTCTAGTTAAATTTAGAAGTATGCATAAAACGGAATTGCAACGTCTTAGTACTTAATTCTAATAATCTTAATTCTATTTATTTTAAGAACTCAAAAATCCCACAAGCCCCTTGTCCTGTTCCGACACACATGGTGACGGCTCCATATTTTCCTTGCATTTTTTGTTTTCGCATTTCATCAAACAATTGAACCGATAGTTTTGCTCCTGTGCAACCTAGGGGGTGTCCTAAAGAGATTGCCCCTCCATTTGGATTGATGATGTCTGGGTTAAGGTTTAATTCTCTTATAACTGCTAAGGATTGAGATGCAAAGGCTTCATTGAGTTCAATTATAGACAGATCGTCTTGTTTTAAACCGGCTTGTTTTAAGGCTTTTGGAATCGCTTTAACAGGACCAATTCCCATAATTCTTGGCTCAACACCTGCGGCAGCATAGTTAACCAATCGTGCAATTGGTTCTAGGTTTAATTCTTTTACCATGTCTTCACTCATGACCATGACAAAAGCTGCCCCATCACTCATTTGCGATGAATTTCCTGCTGTGACACTTCCACCTGCAGCAAATACGGCTCTCAGTTTTGCGAGGGCTTCTTTGCTTGTTCCAGCTCTTGGGCCTTCATCCTTTGTGACAGTATAGGATCTGGTTGCTTTTTTCCCGTTGGCATCAATATATGTTTGTTCGACATCAATCGGAACAATCTGATCCTGAAAACGGTTTTCTGCTTGCGCTCGTAAGGCTTTCATATGGGAATTATAAGCGAACTCGTCTTGATCTTCACGAGATATTTTGAACTGATTAGCTACTGCTTCGGCTGTGTTTCCCATGCCCCAATAATAATCTTCATGACCTGCTTTTACAATATCATAATTAAGTTCTGGTTTGTACCCTGTCATTGGTACACTGCTCATACTTTCAGCTCCTCCAGCAATGATACAATCGGCCATTCCAGCTTGAATTTTTGCTGTCGCCATTCCAATGGTTTCGATTCCGGACGAGCAAAAACGATTGACAGTCACTCCTGGAACATCGACAATATCTAATCCCATTAATGAAATGAGTCGTGCCATATTTAGCCCTTGAGATCCTTCTGGCATGGCATTTCCAACAATGACATCGTCTATACGTTTTGGGTCTAAATCAGGCAATTCTTTCATCATATATTTGATGGTTTCTGCGGCTAATTCATCCGTTCTTTTAAAACGGAATACACCTTTTGGTGCTTTTCCTACGGCGGTTCTGTAGGCTTTTACGATGTAAGCGGTTTTATTCATATCTTTTTTTTTTTGACTTATAAATTAAATAGACTTATTAAGTAAGACTTTACTAACAGTCTTGTGGTCTTATGTCATTTAATCTTAAGTCATTTTTATTCATCACTTTAGTTTCTCAATGGTTTCCCCGTCGTCAACATATGCTGTATGCGTTCTAGTGTTTTACGTTCAGTACATAAGCTTAAAAATGCTTCACGTTCTATATCTAATAAATATTGTTCAGATACAAATGTGGGTTCAGACAAATCTCCTCCAGCCATCACATAGGCTAGTTTGTTTGCTATTTTCATATCGTGTTCCGAAATATAATTGCTATCCTGCATGGAGTCTGTTCCTACTAAGAACATCCCTAAGGCTTGTTTGCCCAATACTTTTACATCGGTTCTCATGATGGGTTGTGTGTATCCACTTTCTGCCATTAGTTTAGCATGTTGTTTTGCTAGGGCTATTTGTCTATGTTTATTAACGACGACCACATCTTTCCCTTTTTGCAAAAGGTTTAAGTCGAATGCTTCATATGCCGAAGTTGATACTTTTGCCATCCCAATGGTTAAAAAATGTTCTTGCAATACATTCAATTGAACGTCTCCTTTTTGGAAGGTATCGGATGCTCTAAGTGCCATTTCTTTTGAACCTCCTCCGCCAGGGATCACCCCAACACCAAACTCTACAAGTCCCATATAGGTTTCTGCTGCAGCGACTATTTTGTCTGCGTGAAGCGACAATTCACATCCTCCTCCTAAAGCCATTCCGTGTGGTGCGGCTACTGTTGGTATGGAGGAATAGCGCATGCGCATCATGGTATCTTGAAAGTATTTAATTGCCATATTAAGCTCGTCATATTCTTGCTCGACAGCCATCATAAAGATCATTCCAATATTGGCTCCTACAGAAAAATTGGCTCCTTGATTTCCAACGACTAAACCAGCAAAATCTTTTTCAGCCAAATCAATGGCTTTATTTAAGCCTGCCAAGACATCGCCACCTATGGTATTCATTTTAGAACGGAATTCACAGTTGAGAATGCCATCGCCTAAATCCTCAATCACCACCCCAGAATTTTTAAACACTTCGTTTGATTTTCGAATGTTATCTAGGATGATAAAACTATCTTGTCCAGGAATTTTTTCTTGTGTCTTTTCAGGGATGTTGTAAGCATAGGTTGCTCCTTCTTTGATAGAATAGAAAGAGGTGCTTCCAGATGCTAACATCTCATTGACCCAAGCAGCAGGTTCTAAGCCTTCTGCTTTCATTAATTCAATTCCTTTTTCTACTCCAATAGCATCCCAAATTTGGAAGGGGCCATGCTCCCAACCAAACCCAGCTTTCATGGCATCGTCAATTTTGTATAAATCATCTGAAATTTCTGGAATTCGATTGGATACATATGAAAATAAAGCTGCGAAAGTTTTTCTGTAAAACTCTCCTGCCTTGTCTTTCCCAGCAACTAAAACCTTGAAACGATCGATAACATTGTCAATGGTTTTGGTTAATTCTAATGTGGCAAATTTTGCTTTTTGAGCCGAGCGGTATTCAAGTGTATTCAGGTCTAAAGTTAAAATTTCTTTTTTGCCCTCTGCGGATACATTTTTCTTGTAGAATCCTTGTCCTGTTTTACTGCCTAACCATTTGTTTTCCACCATGGTGTTAATAAAGTCTGGAAGTTGAAAGGATTCTAAGCGTTCATCGTCTTTACAGTTTTCAGCAATTCCGTTTGCAACGTGTACTAAAGTATCCAAACCAACAACATCCACGGTTCTAAAAGTGGCTGATTTTGGTCTGCCGATGACGGGGCCTGTTAATTTGTCAACGGCCTCAACCGTCATCCCCATGTCTTTAACGGCATGAAACAAACTCATAATACTAAAAATTCCAATGCGGTTTCCGATAAATGCCGGGGTGTCTTTGGCGATGACGGCCGTTTTTCCTAAAAACTTTTCTCCATAGCTTCCTAAGAATTCAAGAACCTCGGGATCTGTTTTTGGTCCTGGAATAATTTCAAACAATTGTAAATAACGTGCGGGATTAAAAAAGTGGGTTCCACAAAAGTGCTTTTGAAACTCTTCACTGCGTCCTTCACTCATAAATTTTATTGGAATTCCAGATGTATTGGACGTGATTAAAGTTCCCGGAGTTCGGTATTTTTCTAAATTTTCGAACACCATTTTTTTGATATCCAAACGTTCAACCACCACTTCCATGATCCAATCCACATCGGCTACTTTTGCGATGTCGTCTTCCAAGTTTCCGGTCGTAATTCGTTCTGCAAATTTTTGATGGTAAATAGGAGAGGGCTTTGATTTTAAAGAGGTTGCAAGGGCTTCATTCACCAATCGGTTTCTGACGACTTTGTCTTCTAAAGTAAAGCCTTTCGCCTTTTCTTTGTCATTGAGTTCTCTAGGAACAATATCTAAAAGTAATACATCGACTCCAATATTGGCAAAATGGCAAGCAATTCCGCTGCCCATGATTCCAGATCCAATAATGGCAATTTTTTTGATTCGTCTTGTTTTCATCTAAGTATATATAGCGTTGTTAGAATATTTTTTTGTTTGATATGAGGTTCATAATAGAATCCGATACTTCGTAAAAGTGGCTGAGTTTTTCTTCTGAAATTTCAGTTTTGATCACGCTGTTAAATTTTAAAACAATTTGTTTAACTTCCTCTCTGTTTTTTAGCCCTGATTCTGTCAGATGTATGAGCACACCACGACCATCGTCTGGATTTGGTAAGCGCTCAATTAGACTTAAGCTTTCCAATGTTTTTAAAATTCTGGATAGGCTCGTTGCTTCCATTCCCATTTTTGGCCCTAATGAGGTAGAAGGTGTGCCGTTTTGTGGATCCACACTTAAGAGAGTGAAACCTGTTGCCATGGTAATTCCATTTTCTGAAGCCTCTTCATTATACATTTTCTGAACCGCTAACCAAGTGGTTCTTAAAACATAATCTATCGTTTTATCTTTCATCTGTTTTCTAATATCTAGTTTCAAAGATAGCAAAATATATTATGCATGCATAGTAAAAACTAAAAAAGTTATGCATGCATAGTATTATTTGTCTTTAGAAAGGGTGTTATAGAAGGAACAGCGAAATTGAGGATACATGATTCCGCTGCGATTGAGGTTTTTAAGCGACCAAAAGTTCGTACTAGTTATTAAAAAAAAGAAGCTAAAATAAAATGTAAAATGTGTTTAGGCGTCTGTATATATTTTCTCAGCCAAATCTTTATACAGGTCAAAAATAACACTACGCTTCATTTTCATGGTAGGGGTAAGGTGTCCACCTTCAATACTCCAAACATCTGGAGTAAGTTCAAAGCGTTTGATTTGTTCCCAATTCCCAAAACCTTTGTTGGATTTATCCACTTCTTTTTGGATGCGTTCAACAATAAGTTTTGAAGCACAAATGGCTTCAGGAGTTTTGTCTATATCTAATTTTTTGCGGTCGATCCACTCTTTAATAAACTCAAAATTAAGTTGAATTAAAGCGGCAGGCATTTTTTGATTTTCACCAATAACCATTACTTGCTCGATAAAATTAGATTCTTTCAAGTCATTTTCAATAAGGGTTGGGATAATGTATTTCCCCCCTGAGGTTTTAAACATCTCTTTTTTACGTCCGGTAATTTTAAGAAATCCATCCGAATCAATTTCTCCTTTATCCCCTGTATGGAAATAGTCGCCGCTCATCACTTCAGCTGTTTTCTTAGGATCTTTAAAGTAACCTTTCATAATATTAGGTCCTTTGACAAGAATTTCGCCATCCTCAGCAATTTTCACTTCCACATTAGAAATGGGTTTTCCAACCGTTCCAATTTTAAAATGATGATTTGCATGCATTCCTACTGAAACAACTGGAGACGTCTCTGTAAGCCCATAACCTTCCATAATCATCATCCCAGAGGCACAAAAAATTCGAGACAACCGAGGGTGCAGAGCTGCACTTCCTGAAACCATAGTATGTAACTCACCTCCAAGGGCGGCTTTCCATTTACTAAAAATTAATTTACGAGCGATTTTTAATTGAAACTCATACCAAAACCCATTGGCTTTGTAAGGTTCGTATTTCTCACCAAGTCCAATAGCCCAGAAAAATAAGGCCCTTTTAATTCCTGTCAACTCGCTTCCTTTGGCATTTATTTTATTAAACACTTTCTCTAACAAGCGTGGCACTACACTCATAAGGTTGGGTTTAATCTCCTGAGCATTTTCACCGATTTTCTCTATACTTTCTGCAAAATAAATACTGATGCCAGCATGTTGGTATATGTAAATTAAAACGCGTTCAAAAATATGACAGAGGGGTAAGAAACTAAGAACTCTAGTCGTCCCTTCCATCAAAGGAAGCCTAGGCATACTTGCCAAAATATTTTCTACCACGTTGTAATGAGTCAACATAACCCCTTTTGGTTTTCCAGTGGTTCCAGAAGTATAGATAATCGTTGCTAAATCTTCAGGGACAACTTCCGATTTTCTTTTTTCAACATCGGGTTGTGTGTTTTGATCAGCGCCAAGTTCAAATAAGTTTGTGTAATTTTCACAACCTTCAATCGCATCAAAACTAAAAACATTTTTAAGCTTGGTATTGTCTTTTACTTTAAGGACTTTATTATAAACCTCTTCATCGGATACAAAACAATAGACGGCTTCACTATGGTTTAAAACATACTCATAATCATCTGAAGAAATTGTTGGATAAATAGGGATGTTTTGCGCACCTATTTGAAGGACTCCAATATCTACTATACACCACTCAGTTCGGTTGGTAGTCGAAATGACTGCGATCTTATCATTTTTTTGAACTCCCATTTTAAGCAAGGCTCTACTCAGTGCATTTGCTTTTTCTAGATATTCCTTTGAAGATGTTTTTATCCATTCTCCATTTTTCTTTGATACCAAAGCGGCGTCTAAATTATGAGTTTCTAATTGATAATATGCAAAGTCGAAAAGTCGCGTAATTGGTTTCATCGAATTATAATAAGATTGTGAGCATGCAAAGTACTAATTTTTAAAAGAGTATCAAATTTGAATCTTTAAAAATAAATACTTCCTTTCAAATCCTCTAACCAACGTCTTGCATTCACAAATCCTTCTAACCAAGGCGAAACTTCATCGGATCTGTTTTCAGGGTAATGTGCCCAGTTCCATTGAAAGGTCGAACGCTCAATATGTGGCATTGTGACCAAGTGACGACCTGTCGCATCACACATCATAGCCGTATTAAAATCAGATCCATTTGGATTGTGTGGATAAGCATCAAAAGCATATTTACCGACAATATGGTACTTTGATTCTTCGTAAGGCAATTTAAATTTCCCTTCTCCATGTGAAATCCAAACGCCTAATGTACTGCCTTCTAGTGAAGAGAGCATTACTGAATTATTTTTCTGAATGGTGACAGATGTAAACGCACTTTCGTGTTTTTGAGAATCATTGTACGTCATTTTTCCGTGTTTGGAATGATCTGGGTTGATCAAATCTAATTCCATCCAAAGTTGACATCCATTACAGATTCCTACAGACAATGTATCAGCTCGCTCAAAGAAATTTTTCAAAGCGGTCTTGGCTTTTTCATTGTATTTGAACGCACCTGCCCATCCTTTTGCAGATCCTAGTACATCACTGTTACTAAATCCACCAACAGCTCCAATAAACTGAATATCTTCCAAATTTTCACGTCCAGAAATCAAATCCGTCATATGAACATCTTTGACGTCAAAGCCAGCTAAATACATGGCATTTGCCATTTCTCTTTCAGAATTACTCCCTTTCTCTCTAATAATAGCAGCTTTTGGTCTGTTTTCTAGATGAATTTTAGGGAATTTTCCTGTAAAATGTTCTGGGAATTTATAGCTGAGGGGTTGGTTTTTATAATTCTCATATCGCTCTTTTGCCAATCCATTAGCGGTTTGTTTTTGATCGAGTAAAAACGATGTTTGATACCAGGTATCTCTTAATTCATGAATATCTAAAGATAGATTATCACTTGCATTTTTAATGTTTAAAACCGGCTGATTTGTCACGGTTCCAAGTTCATGAAATGCAACAGACGCTTTTGACAGTTCAACTGCTACAGAATCATCTGTTGCCTGAAATACAATCCCTGAATTTTCAGAGAATAAGAGTTTGATACTGTCTGCTTCTTTAAGGCTGTTCAAATCTAAATCGGCTCCTAAATTAGTGTCCGAAAAACACAATTCTAGTAGTGTAGTAATCAATCCACCAGAAGCAACGTCATGACCCGCTACAATTTTATTGTTTTGAATCAATTTTTGAAGCGTATTAAATACGGATTTCACATAAGAAGCACTTTGAACTTTTGGAGTCTCTGATCCAATCGAATTTAGAACTTGTCCAAAAGCACTGCCTCCTAATTTAAAATCATCTTGCGAAATATTGATGTAATAAATAGGACCTGCTTTCGGCTTGAATAAGGGCTCCACAACTTTAGAAATTGCATTACAATTCCCTGCTGCTGTGATAATGACCGTTCCTGGAGATATCACATCACCCTCAGGATACTTTTGCTTCATTGACAGCGAATCTTTTCCGGTAGGAACATTGATACCAAGGTCAATTGCAAACTCAGAAATGGCTTCCACCGCACTGTACAAGCGTGCATCTTCTCCTTCATTTTTACAAGGCCACATCCAGTTGGCTGATAGTGATACACTTTTCAAACCGTCTTTTAACGGCGCCCAAATAATATTGGTAAGCGCTTCTGTAATGGCAGTACGACTTCCCGCTTTGGGATCTATAAGAGCAGCTATAGGCGCATGTCCAATAGAAGTCGCAATTCCCTCTTGACTTGAATAATCCAAGGCCATTACACCCACATTATTGAGTGGGAGTTGTAAAGGGCCAACACACTGTTGTTTAGCCACTTTTCCACCCACACAACGGTCCACTTTATTGGTGAGCCAATCTTTACAGCCAACGGATTCAAGTTTTAAAACATCTTGAAGATAGGTTTGAAATAAACTACTGTCGTAGGAGATAGGTTTATAATTTCTGACAATTGTTTGATCCTCTAAAATGGTTTTAGGAGAGCTTCCAAACATGTCTTCTAAATTAAAATCCATGGGTTTATTTCCTGTAGATTTTGATTCAAATACAAAACGATGGTCTCCTGTAACAGTACCTACAGTATACATAGGAGAACGTTCTCTATCGGCAATTCTTTGTAAGGTATCAATATGTTTTTCAGCAATCACAAGACCCATACGCTCTTGAGATTCGTTGCCGATTAATTCTTTATTTGATAGGGTAGGGTCCCCAACTGGAAGTTGGTCTAAATCGATATGTCCACCAGTATCTTCGACCAATTCTGACAAGCAATTTAAGTGCCCACCCGCTCCGTGATCATGAATAGAAACAATAAAATTTTCGGGACTTTCAACCATACCTCGAACGGCATTTGCAGCTCGTTTTTGCATTTCTGGGTTGGAACGTTGAACTGCGTTTAATTCAATTCCACTAGACAAGGCTCCTGTATCTGCTGAGGAGACAGCAGCGCCCCCCATTCCAATGCGATAATTTTCTCCTCCAAGAATGACTATTTTATCATTTTTTTCTGGGGTATCTTTGAGTGCCTGATTGGCTTTTCCATATCCAATCCCTCCAGCTTGCATAATAACTTTATCAAAGCCTAAACGTTGGGCGTCTTCTTGGTGCTCAAAGGTGAGTACAGATCCACAAATAAGAGGTTGTCCAAATTTATTTCCAAAATCGGAAGCTCCGTTGGACGCTTTGATTAAAATATCCATGGGTGTTTGGTAGAGCCAATCCCGTTCTTTAAACCCAGCTTCCCAAGGTCTATTTTCGTTTAATCTCGAGTATGAGGTCATGTAAACTGCTGTTCCTGCTAACGGTAGCGATCCTTTTCCACCCGCGAGTCGGTCTCTAATCTCTCCTCCAGACCCTGTTGCAGCTCCATTAAAAGGCTCTACAGTGGTTGGAAAGTTATGGGTCTCAGCTTTGATAGAAATTACAGATTCAAAGTCTTCAGTGGTATAAAAATCAGGTTTGTCAGCACTTTTAGGCGCAAATTGTTCTACTACAGGGCCTTTGATAAACGCAACGTTGTCTTTGTACGCAGATACAATGCTATTTGGATGTTGTTTGGAGGTTTCTTTTATGAGTTTAAAAAGGGATGTTGGTTTTTCTTTTCCATCGATAATAAAGGTGCCGTTAAATATTTTATGACGACAATGCTCTGAATTGACTTGCGAAAACCCAAAAACTTCCGAGTCGGTGAGGGGACGTCCAATTTTTTCACTGACCTGATTAAGGTATGCAACTTCATCGTCATTTAAAGACAATCCTTCTTGTTGGTTATAAGCAGAAATATCTGTAATGTTTAAGATGGGGTCTGGAGTGATATCAATTTCAAAACTTTGTTGGTGTAAGCCTTTAAATTTTTCAGAGATCATAGGATCAAAGTCAGAAAAATCACTTTTGATAGCCTTAAATTCTTCTATTCGAATAATGCCTGGAATTCCCATGTTTTGGGTTATCTCGACAGCATTTGTGCTCCAAGGCGTAATCATCGCTGCTCGTGGACCTATAAAATGTGAATTAAGCGTTGTGTGTTCTATTTTTGGTAGGTCGCCAAAAAGCCATTGTAGTTTAGCGATGGTTTCAGGAGTTAAATCGTTGTCAGATTGAACTGCGAACACTTTTACTTCAGGAGTTCCAAAGAAATGAATCATTCGTTTTGTTTTGGATATTATTCGATCCTACAAATTTAATGATTTTAAGAACATTTTTGAATGATTTTATTTCCTAATTTACGGAGTTATTCACCAGTTTTGAACATCTATAAATAGAAGTTCTAAAACTTAAAATTTTGGTTTCTTATTGACGGATTAATTTTTTTACCTGAACCCCAAAATCATTTGACATTTTCACAATGTATAAACCTGAATTTAAAGCCGAAATATCAAGCGATTTTGAGTGTTTTTCTAGAACTGTACTTATGACTAGTTCTCCCGTAATGGCGTAAATTTCAACTTTTATTACGGATGTGGATTTGAAAAAAACTTGATTTGATTTGACAGGGTTTGGAAAGAATGAAAAGCTATTTTCTTCGATGTTGTTGACGCCAAAAGTTGTTGAGTGCGACCCCAAGTCGTCTATATTGTCTTGAGGGTAGGCATCCCATTCGCCAGCTAAATCAAATACAGTTGTTGGATTGATCACGGATTGCTTTCTTCTGTATGTTGCGTTCGAAAATTCATTTGTCCCTCCAAAGTTTCCAAAGATATCTATGAGTACTCCATTTTTAAAAAGCCCTACAGGGTCATCGCCATTAAAGGACATGGCGTCTCCGCTAGAAAGTTGGTCTGCAAGAGCAATTATTGCAGCCGAAGCATTACCTCTTGAAATAACGTGCACGTTTCCGTTGGCAAGGGTGCCTGTTAATTGCAATCCGGCGCCATAAGCTCCATTGCTATTTACATCTCTTGCAATTGTGTATGAGCTAAGGTTTATTGAATTGCCAGTAAAATTTGCAATTTCTATAGCTTTATTATTACTGCTGCCTTCAACATATTCCGAAATAAAAATTTCATTTGGGATTGAAGTTCCTTGATTGGTTGTTTCACAGCTTTGGTTGCTACTCGGTGCAGTATTGAGTGCTGAATCTCTTGCAAAAACGGTAAAACAGAATTCTGTATTTGCGGCCAAACCAGTGATTGTGATCGAGGTGTTTGCAGTACTTGTTGTATTTGTACCATCGACATAAACATCATAAGAAGTTACAGCTACATTGTCTGTTCCGGCCGTCCAGTTTAAATCAATGGAATTTACTGTTGGATTGGAGGCGACAAGGTTTGTCGCCGCTGTTGGTGCTTCTGTATCCGTAACAGGGTTCCAAATCATAGAGGCATATTCTGGGTGATCTACAAATGGATTTGCATTGTTTTGAAAGTTGTAGGCCGCATTATTTCGGTCGCGTTCGCGTTGGTCCACAGGATCGATGTTATTATGCCAGTCTAATAAAAGCTCTATAGCCCAAGGAAAAAAGACGGCATCATTAGAACCATCAAACATTTCAAAACTTGTGTAGCCATCGACCGTATTTTCGTAGCGTACAGCAAAGTAGAGCAGTGCTCTTGCAATATCGCCTTTAAATTCATCTATGGGTTCAAATACAATTCCTGAATAGCCAGACATAGCACTAGTTCCTCTTTTTGAACCATTTAATGAAGTCCAATTTGGAGAGCTGACAGTTCCAAAAACGAGCGAACCTCTAAAGTTATTGACTCGCCCATCTGATGGAATGACAGTATGAATATCACTTTGCATAGGAAAAGCACTGTTAAAAGAGGATTGCGGAATGAGGTGTTCTCTGTTATAACAATCCCCTTCGGAGCTTTGATTTCCACATTGGTTATTTCCATGTGTATAGTTATAAGGGTCAGTTCCAGAAGGATTTTCAGAATACATATCCAAAATAGTTCCATCATTTTCATAATTATTTCCTGAAGTGACTGCTGTGTCTGAGTGCGTATCAATATATCCGTTAGATCCGCTTATGCCATCACCATCAAATAATTGATCAAATGTTCGAGATTGATGTCCGTTTGTTGTAATTGTTTTTAATTGTGATTTCAAGGCGTAGCCTGTTAAACCATTTGCAGAATCATAATAGTTTGTTGGAATTTGCCCGTAAGAAAGACTCGAAATAATAAGCGCTATCGTGTATAAATGCTTCATAGTACCTTGAATTTATAAATAATTTAATTATTTTTTTTCTAGTAATGCCATGTAAAAACCATCAAATCCAGTTTCGTGTGCTAGTATTTTTCTATCTTTTATAAATGTAAAATCTTTTCCAGATTCTGATTTTAAAAATGTTTTAATTTGAGCTTCATTTTCGGATGGCAATACCGAACAGGTGGCATAAACCATTTTTCCAGAAGGTTTTACCATCTTTGAATACTGTTGCAAAACGTCTTGTTGAGTTTTACGTATCCTTTCAATAAATTCAGGTTCTAATTTCCATTTTGAATCTGGATTTCGTCTAAGAACGCCCAAACCAGAACATGGAGCATCAATCAATAAGCGATCTGCTTTTTCGTATAATTTTTTGATTGGTTTTGTGGAGTCGATGACTTTCATGTCAATATTATGTGCTCCATCTCGACGGGCTCTAATTTTTAGTTTTTTCAGTTTGCTTTCGTAAATATCCATTGCTATGATGGAGCCTTTATTTTCCATCAACGCAGAAAGGTGTAAGGTTTTTCCGCCAGCACCTGCACAACAGTCTACCACTTTCATCCCTGGCTTTACATCTAAAAAGTCAGCAACTAATTGTGAGGACGCATCTTGAACTTCAAACCAGCCATCTTTAAATGCTTCAGTTGTAAATACATTGGCGCGCTCTTTGAGTTGAAGAGCGCATGGATAGCCTTCAATTTCGATGGTTTCAATGCCTTCAGATTCTAGTTTAAGCTTTAAATCTGTTTTGGATGTTTTTAAGGTATTTGTTCTTAAAATGACATTGGCTTGTTTATTTTGCATGGCCATTTCTTTGGTCCATTTGGCTTCGCCCAATTCTTCAACTCCCAATTCATCAATCCAATCGGGTATAGATTCACGAAATTTACGGTCTTTGGAAAGCTCGTCAAAGCGTCCTTTAATTTTACGAGATGGTGTGCCTTCAAAATATTTCCAATCCGGTAATTTAATTCCTTTTAGTGTTGCCCATACGGCAAACAATCGCCATGCATCATCTCTGCTAAAGGGTTCTTTTATTTGTGCAATTTCAGCATACAAACGTTTCCATCGGACAATGTCATAGGTCGTTTCAGCAACAAAGCCACGGTCGCGACTTCCCCAACGTTTATCACGTTTTAATAATTTTTGAATGACTTTATCAGCATATTCTCCTTCATTAAAAATGAGTAGAAGTCCATCAATGACCGCAAAACATAAGTTTCTGTGTAAACGCATAAGTAAATTAGTTATGGCTGCAAAGTTACGTTTAATAATGCTAATTATTACAGATAATATGTATATTGAGATTTCATTATTTTTAATTTTAAATGTTCATGAAGTATCCACTTATATTCGGAATTACAGTCCTCTTTTTTTTAGGGTGTAAACAAGCCTCAAATACAGCTTCAAACTCATTTTCTAAAGTGATTATTAAATCTATTATTGAAGATTCTCTCCTCAATATTAGAGCTTTAGAAATTGACAAACATACACTAAAAGCTGTGTCATCAATTGGAGATACTTATACTTATGACACAAAATCAGCTCAAATTTTAATTGATAGAGTTTCAGGAGATACTCTAAATTTTCGTTCTTCTGCCATTTTGGAGAATGCTTATTTTACATTAAGTATTGGCAGTCCAGCCTACCTATTTAAAGATAAGGAATTGGTGTATGAAGAAACACACCCAGCTGCTTTTTACGATGCCCTTCATTTTTGGAATTCAAAAGAAGGCCTTGCAATTGGTGATCCTACAGATGGATGTATGAGTGTAGTGGTTACTAGAGATGGTGGACTTACATGGAAAAAGATAGCTTGTGAATCACTGCCTCCAGCAGTGCAAGGCGAAGCTGCTTTTGCTGCGAGCGATACCAATATTGCTATTGTAGGCGATGAAGCATGGATTGCTACCGGTGGGCTTTCGAGTCGTGTTTTATATTCACCAGATAAAGGTTACAATTGGGAAGTTTTTGAAACGCCTATAATTCAAGGTGAGGAGACGACTGGAATTTTTTCTATTGATTTTTACGATGCCTTAAATGGATTTGCTATCGGAGGGGATTATACGAAACCAAAAAGTCAGCATTCAAATAAAATACGCACCAACGATGGCGGCAAAACTTGGGAGCTTGTTGCGCAAGATCAAAGTCCAGGATATCGGAGTTGTGTGCAATATGTTCCAAACAGTAACGCAATGGGATTGGTTGCAGTGGGTTTTGAAGGGGTCGATTACAGTCATGATGGGGGAAACACTTGGGTTTCGCTAAGCGATGAAGGTTTTTATTCCATTAGATTTTTGAACGACAGCGTGGCTTATACAGCTGGAAAAGGGAAATTGTGTAAACTAAGTTTTATAAAATAGATTATAAGAGGGTCTAATTAATTTTTAGTAAACTTATATTAAAAATTCAAATTTGTTTAGCCTAAAATTAAATTGACATCTATTGTATATAATTTTTTTTACTTATATTTATTTTCCCTAAACTACTTAAATGAATCCAAAGAAATCTATCCTTCTTATATTGTTTTTTCTGTTTTTTCATCCTATGAATTCTCAGATAAAATCTAAGTTCTTCAAAAACCTATCTATTGAATATGGGCTGAATTGGGTAGATAGCTCTGGAAATCAGGATCCATTAACCATTTTCAAAGTGTATTCTGATATAGCATTTACACTCCCTTTTAAATTTGAAATTGATTACCTATTAAATAACACTTTTGAATTGTATTTGTCAGGATCTTCAAATAAATTTCTGAGCAATCAATTTATAGATTCAAGGGAATCTGGCCAATCGTACACATACTTTGCGATTGATTTAGGATTGAAACATGCAATAGTTGATGTAGATATCTTATCAACCAGTGTTGTTGGATTTGCTAAAGTAGGTATAGGGATGTTTAAAGTCAAGTCTTTAAGTCCTTCAGCAAATATTGGGATGGGGGGCGTGATACGGCTGAACGAAAACACAGATTTTATTATTTCATCAGAAGCTAAATTTGCAATTGATCATAAATATCTTGATTCGAATCATTTTCAACATTTTATAGGGTTGAAATATAGATTTCGTATTGAGGGAGATAATTGTTTTTGTCCCTACTGAGTTTATTGAAACGATTGCATGGTTACCAAATTCTTGTATATTCCATCAAGGTCTAATAACTTTTGGTGTTTTCCTTGTTCTGTGATTTCACCTTTGTTCATGACTATAATTTCATCCGCATTCTGAATGGTTGAAAGTCGATGCGCAATCACAATTGAGGTTCTGTTTTTCATCATGTTCTCTAGGGCGACTTGTACCAAGCGTTCGCTTTCTGTATCGAGGGCTGAAGTTGCTTCGTCTAAAATCATAATTGGCGGGTTTTTTAACACCGCTCTGGCTATGCTCAAACGTTGTTTTTGACCTCCAGAAAAATTATTTCCTGCATCCCCAACATTAGTATCCACACCTTCAGGCAAGTCTTTTACAAACTCCCAAGCATTCGCAATTTTGAGGGCTTCTAAAATCTGGTTTTCGGTAGCATCTGGTTTTCCTATGAGAATATTGTTTTTGATGGTATCATTGAATAAAATAGAATCCTGAGTTACAAGCCCCATTAAACTTCGCAATGATTTTTTGGTTACTGTTTTAATATCGTTACCATCAATTTTGATACAGCCTTCATTGACATCATAAAAACGAGTTAGAAGGTTTGCAATGGTACTCTTTCCACTTCCTGACTGTCCCACAAGAGCTATTGTTTTTCCTTTAGGCACCGAAATAGAAAAGTTTTTTAGAACTAAATCATCTTTGTACTTAAATGAAATGTTATCAATATCAATTTTATCTGTAAAGCCACCTAATACCTTGGCGTTTGGTGCATCAACCATAAGATTGTCATGATGCAGTATTTCAAACACACGATCAGCAGCAGCCATTCCGTTTTTTACACGGTAAGACGCTTTGCTTATTGCTTTTGCAGGAGTAAGAATAGCGTATGCTAATCCCATAAATGAAATAAAACTGGTGCCTTCTATAATCTTGTCAATTAAAACTAATTTACCTCCATACCAAAGCAATACGGCAATGGTTACAATTCCTAACACTTCACTTAATGGTCCCGCTAAATTATTCTTAACTCCTATGCTGTTTGATAATTTTAAGATTTTATCGGCAAATTGGTTAAACTTAAATTTAAATAAGGGTTCTGCATTGTAACTTTTAACAATTTTTAGTCCTGTTAAAGTTTCTTCTACAGTAGAGATCAGTTTACCAGACTCTTGTTGGGCTTCCAGGGATTGACTTTTAAGAGTTTTTCCAATTCTTGAAATTATTAATCCAGCAATTGGGATGAAAAATAATACAAATAGGGTTAATTTCCAGCTAAAAGAAAACATGAAAATTAAAGAAAAAACGATGGTTAAAGGCTCTCTTACAACTAATTCTAAAACAATGAAGAATGAGTTTTGCATTTCATTTATATCTCCTAATACTCTGGCCATTACATCACCTTTTTGTCGTTTGGAGTAGAAGCTTAGAGGTAAATCAATAATTTTTTTGTATGTATTTTTTCTTAAATCGGTGAGAACACCATTTTTTAAATACATTACATGTTGTAAAGCAAGATATCCAAACAGGTTTTTTAATAAAAATGTAGAAATAACAATTACAATAGTGATGAATAATGCCATTTGTGCATTACCATTGTCCAAGTACCCACCTACTTTGTAATACAACAAATTTTCTAAATAATCTTTTAAGTCCCAAATGTTTGAATAAACTGGTGCTGTTTCAATTTTTGCTGTTTTGTCAAACAACACATTTAGCATTGGGATCAGTGATACAAATGCAAGTGCGCTGAATAATGCATAAAGTGTATTGAAAAAGATGTTAAAAACAACGTGCCTTTTAAACTTTTTAATAAATGGGAATAATTGATTAATTATTTTCTTCATTAGATCAATTTCATATCTTTAATTATCGCATCAATTTTAGAGTCGAGTACATTTTCTGTATCAGAAAACTCAGTGGTGCTAGATAAACTAGTATTGACGCTAATATAGAACTTTATTTTAGGTTCCGTACCACTTGGGCGCAACGCCACTTTACTGCCATCTTCTGTGGTGTAAATCAAGACATCGGCTTTGGGTATTGAAATAGGTTCTGTATTGTTTGAAATTAAGTTTTTACAGATAGAGAGTTTGAAGTCCTCTACCGTCACCACTTTTGATCCATCGATAGAAGCCACTGGATTATTTCGAGCAGATTCCATAATTTTTTTTATTTCTTGACTGCCTTCAATTCCTTTTTTGGTGATCGATATTAAGCGTTCTTTATAAAAGCCATGCTCCACATATGTATTGACCAATTCGTTAAAAAAGGAGCTATCGTTTGCTTTGGTGTAAGCTGCAATTTCACAAGCCAACAGGGTAGAAGTGACTGCGTCTTTATCACGGACAAAATCGCCTACCATAAAACCGAAACTTTCTTCGCCACCCCCAATGAAATCCATTTCAGGAAAATCCTTGATCATCTTCGCAATCCACTTAAATCCTGTGAGTCCAATTTTACATTCAACGCCGTATGACTCTGCAAGTTTGCTGAGCATTGGAGAGGATACAATCGTAGACCCAACAAATTGATTTCCGTTAATAGCCCCGCTATTTTTCCATAAATCCAACAAAAATTTGGTCATCATTACCATGGTTTGATTCCCATTGAGTATCACCATTTTGTTGTCAAAATCACGAACTGCAATTCCAAGACGGTCACAATCAGGATCGGTACCAATTACGATATCAGCATTGACTTCTTCCGCCAATTCCAACGCCATTTTCAAAGCTTCTGGCTCTTCTGGGTTTGGCGACTTTACGGTTGGGAAATCACCATCAGGGACGGATTGAGCTTCTACTAGATGCACATTCGTATAGCCTGCACGCTTCAAGGTTTCTGGAACTGCTGTTATAGAGGTTCCGTGTAAGGCTGTAAATACAACCGATACATTTTCTCTTGATGTTGGAGTGTTGACTTCTAAACTTCCGTTTTTAACGGCTGCGTTAATAAAAACATCATCCACATCTTTTCCTATTAAATGAATCAAGTCTTCTTTTGCAGCAAAATTAATATCTGTATATTCTAAAGAGTTTATAAGGTTGATGATCTCGCCATCAAATGGAGGAACCAGTTGTCCGCCATCTTCCCAATATACTTTGTATCCATTGTATTCTGGAGGGTTGTGAGAAGCGGTTAAAACGATTCCACATTGACATCCTAAATGCTTGAGAGCAAAGGATAATTCTGGAGTGGCACGAAGGTCTTCAAATAGAAATACTTCGATATTATTGGCAGAAAACACATCCGCTACAATTTTAGCAAAGGATTGACTGTTATGTCTACAATCAAATGCAATCACTACTTTTATGGGTTGATTGGGGTAGGTTTGGTGTAAGTAATCACTAAGTCCTTGGGTGTTTTTTCCAAGAGTGTATTTATTAATTCGGTTGGTGCCAACGCCCATCACGCCGCGCATGCCACCGGTTCCAAATTCTAAATTTTTATAGAAACTATCGTTGAGTTCTTCTGGATTACTCGCTTGAAGTTCATGAATTGTATTTTTTGTAGTATCATCAAAAAAAGGAGATAACCAAGTGGTTAAATTTTCTTGAACTTGTAAATCTGTTTTAGACATGTAAAAAAAATATTTTAGCAAAGGTAAATATTTGCGAACATTTATGGGTTGTTTTAAGCGCTTTTTAAGGATGTTTTATGCATCCGTGACTTCCGATATAAGATAACGTTCTTTGTTTTGTCGGGATTGGAGGACAATTTCACCCAAAAATCCTGCTACAAAAAACTGTGTTCCAATGACCATGGTAGTCAACGCAATGAAAAACTCAGGTCTGTTGGCAATCAAACGTCCAGAGGGATTTAAGAATAGTTTATCAATACCAAGATAGGTTGCAAATCCCAATCCAATCATAAACATGATGACGCCTAAGAGTCCAAAAAAGTGCATAGGGCGTCTTCCAAACTTGGAGATAAACCATATAGTAATCAAATCTAAAAATCCATTTATAAATCGTTCCATACCAAATTTTGTTTTTCCGTATTTTCTTGCTTGATGAATGACTACTTTTTCTACGATATTCGTAAACCCTGCATTGACCGCCAATACGGGAATATACCGGTGCATTTCGCCATAGACATCAATTGTTTTTATGACGTTCTTACGATAGGCTTTAAGACCACAGTTAAAGTCGTGAAGCGAAAGCCCAGATATTCTCCGAGCCGCCCAATTAAATAATTTTGAAGGTAGGTTTTTAGCGAAAAAAGAATCGTAGCGCTTCTTTTTCCAACCACAAACAATGTCGTGATTTTGTTCTTTTATAAGTTGAAAGAGTGCAGGAATTTCATCGGGACTGTCTTGTAAATCCGCATCCATTGTGATCACAACATCTCCTTTGGCTTTTGCAAAACCTGCGTGTAATGCTTGAGACTTCCCAAAGTTTTTAGAAAACTTAAGCCCTATAACGGACGTATTTTTGTTGCAGAGTTTCTGGATCACCTCCCACGAATGGTCTGAACTACCATCATCAATAAAAAGAATTTCATAAGAAAAATGATTGGATTGCATCACAGACACAATCCAATCATGGAGTTCTTCTAAAGAATCTTGTTCATTAAGTAGTGGTATAACTACTGATATATCCATTTCAATTACTTTTGAAAGTCAAAAGTAAAGAAATTAAGCCTCTTTATTGTCAGTTTTCTTAACGATTAATGCTACAATTAGTCCAATCACTGCATAAAATGCCAGTCTGAAAACAAATCCTTGACTTTGCATCCCTAAAGAAAAGTTATTTTTTTGACTAGCTTCTTCCAATGCCGCTTGCATAGCTTCTTCGGGCATTCCAAAACGTTGCATGGTTTGTTTAGTTACCACTAATATTTGCTCATTTAAATAGGTTGCAGCTTCAGGATCGATAATTGTGAAAATAACGATTCCTAAAACAGTAGAGATAAGTGTTCCTATAGCAATAGTAACGAAATATGATGTGAAAGCTTGTTTGAAGCTTATAAATCCACCTAAAATAGTTCTAGATTTTACGGCGGAGACTATTCCGTAAACGAAGACTAAAACAAATAATAAAATTCCAAGCCACCACTCAGTGAATAAATCGAGATTAACAGCATATACAAGTACTGTAATTAATGATAAAATTCCACCTAGGTATAGACCATTATTGATGACAGATGATTTTGTAGTTGGTTCCATAATTTTTGTTTTTTATTAAGTTATATAAATTAGACTCAGAATTCAAATATAAGTTACATTTCCAATAAAAAAAATAATATTAATAAACTGTTGTAGTTTTGTAAAAAATATATAAATTTGCAACTCGAAAAATCGAATTTAATAGTTTACGTGATGAAAAAAGATATACACCCAGATAATTACAGAGTAGTAGCATTTAAAGACATGTCAAATGACGATGTGTTTTTAACAAAGTCAACTGCAGACACTAACGAAACTTTAGAAGTAGATGGTGTAGAGTATCCATTAATCAAAATGGAAATTTCTAGAACATCTCATCCCTATTACACTGGTAAATCTAAATTAGTGGATACTGCGGGACGTATCGATAAGTTCAAAACTAAATACGCGAAATTCAAGAAATAATCATTTTTCTTTCAATTATACTACAAAAGCCTTTCAACAATTGAAAGGCTTTTCTTATTTTTACATAAAGCTTTGGTATGAATTATATACTTTTTGACGGAGAACACAGAGATGCTTTGTTGCCGTTCACCTATACACGTCCCGTAGCCGAAATCAGGATTGGTATTTTGACCATTCGTGAAAAATGGGAATTATTTTTAGGTTCTACAACCACGACGGTGACTGAAGATTATCTTTCTGAGAAATACCCTATGGTTGAAATGGAGCATAACATCATGATCAATGCTTCCTACACACCAAATGAAGCTTTAGTCCATCAAATTAAAAATTTAAAAGAAAATCAAGCTGTTTATGATGGGGAAACAATGGTTGCTTTTTTTAGTTCAGAAGATCAAGAAATAGATATTGATAGGTTCGAGGTGTTTCAATTTGAAGGTAAACTTTTAAAAATTGAAACTACTTGGGACATTTTTTCCAAAAATGGTGATGCAATCAAAGCAGATTTCAACCTTCTAACTGCTGACAGAACCTCTCAGCCCATCCCTGAAAAAACGGTAGCTTTCAATCCGGAGGCTATTTTTATTGAGGAAGGAGCTCAATTACCACTCTGCGTGCTTAATGCTACAGATGGCCCTATTTACATAGGGAAGGACGCAGAAATCATGGAAGGCAGTATGGTGAGAGGACCTTTTGCACTTTGTGAAGGATCGACTCTTAAAATGGGTACTAAAATATATGGACCAACGACAATTGGCCCCCACTCAAAAGTAGGGGGTGAGGTAAATAATTCGGTATTCTTTGGGCATTCTAATAAAGGTCATGATGGGTTTTTAGGGAATTCAGTCATTGGAGAATGGTGTAATTTGGGGGCGGACACGAATAATTCAAACTTAAAAAATAACTATGCTGAAGTACGTTTGTGGAGTTATGAATCTGAAAATTTCGCCAAAACAGGCCTTCAGTTTTGTGGATTGTTGATGGGCGATCATAGTAAATGTGGAATTAATACAATGTTCAATACAGGAACCGTTGTGGGCGTGAGTGCTAATATTTTTGGCAGTGGTTTTCCTCGAAATTTTATTCCAAGTTTCAGTTGGGGCGGTGCTAAAGGATTTACAACCTATCTAACATCCAAAGCTTTTGAAGTGGCTACAGAAATCATGAAGCGTCGAGGGATGGAATTCTCGGCACAAGAATCCGCTATTTTAGAACATGTTTTTGAGTTGTCTGCATCCTATAGAACGGACTAATTTTTCTGAACGTTTTTTAGTTCTAATAAATTGGTAGGATTAATTCCTAATCCATTAATACCAATCGATGTAAACCGAATGACTTCATCGTAAAACAAAACCACTACTGGTGCTTTATTAATCACTAAAGAATCCATTTTTTGATAGAGATTGATACGTTTTTCTTGATTTGTTTCTAGCATTGCCTGCTCATACCATGAGTCAAACTGTGCATCTTTAAAGTGGGTGTAGTTAGGGCCGTCAGGTGCAAAGTTACCACTGTAAAATAAGGATAAATAGTTCTGAGCATCTGGATAATCGGCGACCCAACTCGCTCTAAATAAGTCTATTTTTCCATTTGATTTTGCTGATTTTAAAGACGATGGCGGCATCACTTCAATTCGGATGGTTAAACCAATGGATTGTAATTCACGTTGAATAAATTCACTAAAACTCAAATAATTAGCCGTGGTAGTCAAAGTGATCTCAGGCTCTGAATTGCCAGATTCAGTTCTATAAGTTTCTATAAGTTGTTTTGCTTTTTCGGGATGATAGTCATAGCCAACGTCTTCATTATGTCCTGGAAGTCCCTTTGGAATAAAACCGCCCACTCCAGGAATCCCAATACCGTTTCTAAGGTACTTCATCATTTTACTGCGATCAAAGCCATAATTTACAGCTTGTCGAATCAATTCACTTTGGTATTCAGAAATTTCTGAATCCATATAAAATCCAAAATATTCTGTATTTAAATAGGGGGCTCTGAGCATTTTCACAGTGGACGCGTAGCTGGGCTTTAAGTCACCATCGGCACTAAGAATGTCATCTTTATAAGAAGCATCTAGGCCTGTAATATAGTCGATATTTCCTTGAACAAATTGAAGAAATTCACTTTGTTTGTCTGCTAAAAATGTAATGGATACCGCTTCTAAATACGGCAGTTTTTTACCTGATTTATTGGTTTCAAAGTAGCGCTTATTTTTTCTAAAAATTAATTTAATATTTTCCTCCCAACGTTTAAACTTATAAGGTCCAGTTCCAATTGGATTGGATCTAAAATCAGTCCCGTAATGCTCTACAATTTCTTTTGGCACCACACTGCAATATTTCATAGTCAACAGCCCTAAAAATGCAGGGAAAGGGGATTTTAAAGTGATCTGAAAACTGTGTGTGTTCACAGCCTTATAAGACTCCACATTTTGAAGTACCCATCCTCCAGGTGAAGCTAATTTAGGATCTTTCAAACGATCAAAACTATATACAAAATCATGTGCCGTTACCGTTCGGCTTTGATCTGTTCCAAACAAGCTATGTGTATGAAAATAGACATCTGTTCTAAGGTTAAAGGTATATACTTTCGCATTGTCTGAAATCTCCCACGAACTTGCAATGGCAGGCTCTACATTCATTAAAGAATCCATTTGAACCAATCCATTAAACAATTGATTGATGGCCGAAATATCGGCATTGTCTTTCGCAAATGCGGGGTCTAAAGAACCAATGTTTTTATGTTCGTTGTATCTAAAAACCTGTTTGGATTTAGCATCAACATCTGAAGAATTGCACCCTAAAAATATGGAACTAAAAAAAAGGAGACTCCCTATTAGTAGCCAGAAGTATTTAGATGCTTGCTTTGTCATTATATATGATAATTGTAAATTTGTACACTTGGTAAAAGTACAAGAATGATTGTTAGAAAAAAAGTCGCTTTTTATACTTTAGGGTGTAAATTAAATTTTTCCGAAACTGCAACGATTGCTCGCAACTTTCAAGACGAAGGTTTTGACCGCGTGGAGTTCTCGGAATTTGCGGATATTTATGTTATCAATACATGTTCTGTTACAGAGAATGCCGACAAACGTTTTAAATCAATCGTGAAGCAAGCTCAACGTACAAATTCAGAAGCATTTGTAGTTGCCGTAGGCTGTTATGCTCAATTACAACCTGAAGAGTTGGCAGCCGTTGAGGGTGTTGATTTGGTTTTAGGAGCCACCGAAAAGTTTAAAATCACCGATTACTTAAACGAGCTCACCAAAAATGAATCTGCTGCAATTCATTCTTGCGAAATTGAAGATGCCGATTTTTATGTGAGTAGTTATTCTGTTGGAGACCGTACCCGCGCTTTTTTAAAAGTTCAAGATGGTTGTGATTATAAATGTACCTATTGCACCATTCCGTTGGCACGTGGAATTTCTCGATCGGATACCCTTCAGAATGTATTGAATAATGCCAAGAAAATTGCAGACGAGGGGATTAAGGAAATTGTCTTAACCGGTGTCAATATTGGAGACTATGGTAAAGGCGAATTTGGAAATAAAAAACACGAACATACTTTTTTTGAATTGGTTCAGGAATTGGATACTACTGAAGGGATTCATCGCTTGCGTATTTCATCTATTGAACCTAATTTATTAAAAGACGAGACTATTGATTTTGTTGCACAAAGTCATTCTTTTGTGCCTCATTTTCACATTCCTTTACAAAGTGGGAGTAATGTAATGCTCAAAGCGATGCGAAGACGCTATATGAAAGAACTCTATCAAGATCGGGTCCTTCACATAAAATCTGTAATGCCAGATGCTTGTATAGGGGTGGATGTGATTGTAGGGTTTCCAGGTGAAACAGATGAACTATTTTTAGAGACTTATAATTTTCTAAATGATTTAGATATTTCGTATCTTCATGTATTTACTTATTCCGAACGTCCCAATACTCATGCCGCAACCCTCTCAGGTGTGGTGCCAAAATCGGTGCGTTCTAAACGAAGTAAAATGCTCAGAGGTTTGTCTGCCAAAAAAAGACGCGCTTTTTATGAAAGTCAAATAGGGAAGAAGCGAACCGTTTTATTTGAAGGAGAGAACAAAGAGGGCTATATTCACGGCTTTACAGAAAATTATGTCAAAGTAAAAGCTCCTTGGAATCCTGAACTGATAAATACTTTGCACGAAGTTTCCTTAGATAAAATTGACTCAGATGGATTGTTAAGGTTTGAATTTGAAAAAGTATTCGTGTAAATTTAAATACGAATACCTACTGGGAGCATTTTTCTGTAACGTCTGTTTCCGCGAATAAATTTTGCTACTGGGGGGCTGGTAGGGACAACACTAATGTTTTTTTCACTTATGTTCTCCAAAACAATTTTTAAGAAGTTTTCGAGAAATTCATCTGACATTAAAACGTCTGGAATATTTAGTTTGGTTAAGAAAATTTTTCGTTCTTGTTGAGAGTATTCCAGAGTCGCCATTTCCCCGCCAACATTTAATTCATATTGTCGTAAAAATGCATTGTCTGTAAAATTAGAAGCGTCAACCATAATAAATTATCTTTCAGTAGGTTTATGTAAATTCTAGACTGTAAATTTACAAAAAATAATCTAACTTATATTATATTAGCTAAGTGTATAAGATTGAAAATAAAATACCTGTCTATTTTTTACCTGGATTAGCTGCAAATCCCAGTATTTTTAAAAACATTCAATTAGATCCTGATAGGTTTGAAATTCACTTTTTGGAATGGATGATCCCTTATCACGAGGAATCAATTTCAGAGTATGCTTTGCGCTTTTGTTCTAAAGTCAAACATTCAAATGCTGTTTTGGTGGGGGTCTCTTTTGGAGGGATTATTGCTCAAGAAATGAATTTGGTTCAATCGTTCAGGAAAATCATCATTATTTCTAGTGTTAAATCACGACAAGAATTACCGCTTCACCTTCAATTGGCAGGGACAACAAAGGCGTATAAATTTGTTCCCACCAGTCTTTTTGCTCAAAATATTGATTTATTATCAAAATATGCTTTTGGAAAACCTATAGTAAAGCGAGTGAATTTATACAAACAATACCTGTCCATCACTGATAAACGTTATCTAGATTGGGCCATTAAACAGGTTGTTTCTTGGAATCAGGAGAAGAGCGATCCAAATTTGATTCATATTCATGGTAATAAGGATATTATTTTCCCGATAGACAAAATTGAAAATTGTATTGTTGTTGAAGGGGGTACCCATATTATGATATTAAATAAATTTAAATGGTTGAACGAAAATCTCCCCAATTTGATTCTTGGTTAATACAACTTGGGCTTTTTTTTGTATTTTTAAACCAATAAACCCACACTATTATGCATTACCTCAAAAATATTTTTTTAACAATAGGTACAATTTCTTTTATTGGATTCTTAGTCCTGGCCTTTTCGAGTCAACCAGTTCTAGAAAATGGATTCGATTCTTTGGAAAACGATTATAATGTTTATGCACTGGAAATTCCAAAATTTCTTGATTTCTCAGGTGAAGAGTTGCCTGTCTATACTCCAGATATTCGCGAACGTATGGATCGTGAGTTGCTCGTAAATACCTATTGGCAGTCTAACGGATTGTTGATGTTTAAACGATCTCACCGCTATTTCCCTGTTATTGAACCAATTTTAAAATCATATGGAATCCCTGATGATTTCAAATATTTAGCTCTCATAGAAAGTGGACTCCAAAATGTAACTTCTTCTGCAGGGGCTAAAGGGTTTTGGCAAATTATGGAAGCTACGGGTAAAGAATATGGATTGGAAATTAATTCAAATGTTGACGAACGTTATCATTTAGAACTATCAACTCACGTGGCTTGCAAATATCTGCTAAAAGCCAAAGAAAAATTTGGTACTTGGACTCTTGCGGCTGCCGCTTACAATGCTGGAATTCGTGGAATTTCTAATCAACTAGAAAGGCAACAGGTTTCAAACTATTATGATTTGTTGCTTGGAGAAGAAACGGGGCGTTACATATTTAGAATAGTAGCTTTAAAAGAAATTATAAACCATCCTCACAAATATGGTTTCAATTTTACGACTTCCGATTTATATACTCCCATTCCAACTTCAAAAATTCAACTAGATACTGCTGTGACAGATTTTGTTCAATTTGCGAATAAATTTGGTCTTAACTACAAACAACTGAAGCTACACAACCCTTGGTTGAGAGAAGCGTTTTTGAATAATAAATCCAGAAAACTGTACACTTTAGACATCCCTGAAAAAGGGTATTACAGTGTTAAAAACTAACGTCGCTTCCCGCCACGTTGCTGTCCACCAAAATGTTGGTTAGGCATCGTAGCTTTTTTCATCTGTTGCTTCATCATTTTGATTTGTTCAGACAACATGTCTCTTTTGTCTAGCTTTTGAGCTTCTTGTAATAATTTCTGGGCTTCTAATTTTCGACGCTTAGTAAAAGCTATTCCAGCTAAGTTTAATTTAGCCATCGCTAAATCGTGGTCCATCGATAACCCAAGGCTGACGGCATTTTTAAAGTACTTTTCAGCATCGTTCATATTTGTTTGAGACACCATAATTCCTTTTAGGAAATTATAATAACCCTGTTGCTTTTTAGTCAATGCCGATTTTGGATTTTTTATTTTGTTGAGTAGTCGCTCCGTACCAGGAAAATCTTGTTTTCTAAGTTTAAGAAATGCCAAAAGAATCATTTCATTTTTAAAATAGAGAAATACAAATACCAAAGCCAGTACAAGGAGCATGATCCCATTTCCAACATAGGTTTCTGTAATTTGATATATCCCATAGGCTATGATAGCGGTAGCTAAAACTAATTTTATATTTTTGTTGAACATATTTAAGGTTGTTTATTTTGTGAGTTCAAAGGTAGTAAAAACAAATCAAAATTATTTTAAAATTAGGTTTGTGAAAGTAAAAACTCTTTGTATATTTGCACCGCGCTTAGAGTGAGGACTTGAGCGCATTTTTTAAAGATAACTAGACTAGAAAAAGTTTTAAAAATATACTGTAATGAAAAGAACGTTTCAACCATCGAAAAGAAAAAGAAAAAACAAACATGGTTTTAGAGAAAGAATGGCTTCTGCCAATGGAAGAAAAGTTCTTGCTAGAAGACGTGCTAAAGGAAGAAAAAAGATAAGTGTATCTTCTGAACTTCGTCACAAAAAATAATGATTAACAATTGTTAATATATTAAAGGTGTTGCTTGTAGCAACGCCTTTTTTTATACCTAAACGTTACTTAATTTCGTATCCTATTATAATACAATCAATTACAATAAAAAATGCCTAAAAGTAAAGATCTTAAATCAATATTAATCATAGGTTCCGGACCCATCGTTATCGGGCAGGCCTGTGAATTCGATTATTCTGGAACACAAGCTCTCCGATCCTTAAGAGAAGATGGGATTGAAACGATTCTAATTAATTCAAACCCAGCAACCATCATGACAGATCCAACTATGGCTGATCATGTATATTTGCTTCCACTGACCACAAAGTCAATTATAAAAATTTTAAAAGAACACCCTCAAATTGATGCAGTTCTACCGACAATGGGGGGGCAAACCGCTCTAAACCTATGTATAGAAGCGGACGAAAAAGGAATTTGGGAAGATTTTGACGTGGATATTATAGGGGTTGATATTGAGGCGATCAATATTACAGAAGACAGAGAGAAGTTTCGTGAATTGATGCTTAAAATAGGAATCCCTATGGCACCACAAGCGACAGCAACTTCTTTCTTGAAAGGAAAAGAAATTGCACAAGAATTTGGGTTTCCGCTTGTTATAAGAGCTTCCTTTACTCTTGGTGGTGATGGTGCTGCCATTGTACATAAAGAAGAAGATTTCGATGAATTATTAACTCGTGGACTAGAAATTTCTCCCATCCATGAGGTTATGATTGATAAGGCCTTGTTAGGTTGGAAAGAATACGAATTAGAATTGCTTAGAGATTCCAATAATAATGTAGTGATTATTTGTTCAATCGAAAATATGGACCCAATGGGGATTCATACTGGGGATTCAATTACAGTGGCTCCTGCCATGACTTTGAGCGATCGAACCTATCAAAAAATGCGTGATATGGCCATTCATATGATGCGCAGTATCGGAGATTTTGCAGGGGGATGTAACGTTCAATTTGCAGTATCACCTGATGAAAATGAAGACATTATTGCCATCGAAATTAATCCGCGTGTATCACGATCTTCAGCATTAGCAAGTAAAGCAACGGGCTATCCCATTGCAAAAATTGCAGCAAAATTAGCTCTAGGTTACCACTTAGATGAACTCAATAATCAAATTACAAAATCGACTTCTGCATTATTTGAACCAACATTGGATTACGTAATTGTTAAAATTCCACGTTGGAACTTTGATAAATTTGAAGGTTCAGACAGGACCTTAGGTTTGCAGATGAAATCTGTTGGGGAAGTGATGGGAATAGGACGTTCATTTCAAGAGGCTCTGCATAAAGCGACCCAGTCCTTAGAAATCAAACGAAATGGCTTAGGAGCAGACGGAAAAGAAAACAAAGATTACAATCAAATTATTGAAAAATTAACTCATGCTTCATGGGATCGTGTGTTTATTATTTACGACGCTATTCAGATGGGAATTCCTTTAAGTCGTATTCATGAAATCACTAAAATTGACATGTGGTTTTTAAAACAATACGATGAATTACATCATCTAAAAAATGAAATTTCTTACTATAAAATTGATTCTATCGAAAAACCTCTGTTACTTGAAGCAAAGCAGAAAGGATATGGCGATCGACAAATTGCGCATATGTTGGGTTGTTTGGAAAGTCAAGTTTATAATAAGCGAGAAGAATTTGGAATCAACCGTGTGTACAAATTAGTAGATACTTGTGCTGCAGAGTTTGAGGCGAAAACTCCTTATTACTATTCAACATTTGAAAGTGATATGGAAACTGCCGACGGAAACCGTTTTTCGGACAACGAAAGCATTGTTTCAGATAAGAAAAAAGTCATTGTTTTAGGGTCTGGTCCCAACCGAATAGGTCAAGGTATTGAGTTTGATTACTGTTGTGTGCATGGTGTTTTGGCAGCTGCAGAATGTGGCTATGAAACCATTATGATCAACTGTAACCCTGAAACAGTTTCTACCGATTTTGATACGGCAGATAAATTATATTTTGAGCCTGTTTTTTGGGAGCATATCTATGATATCATCAAACATGAAAAACCAGAAGGAGTGATTGTTCAGTTGGGAGGTCAAACGGCTTTGAAACTTGCTGAAAAACTAACTAAATATGGTGTTAAAATTTTAGGAACGAGTTTTGAATCTTTACATTTAGCTGAAGACAGAGGTCTGTTTTCAAACCTTTTGAAAGAAAATAACATTCCTTATCCTGAATTTGATATCGCGACTACGGCCGATGAGGCTGCAGCAATTGCAGATGTATTGGATTTTCCAATCTTGGTTCGTCCGTCTTATGTTCTTGGAGGACAGGGAATGAAAATTGTAATTAACAAAGAAGAGTTAGAAAAACATGTTGTTGAATTACAAAGCAGAATGCCAGGAAATCAGTTATTGTTAGATCATTATTTAGATGGTGCAATAGAAGCTGAAGCCGATGCAATTTGCGATGGTGAAAATGTATATATCATTGGAATTATGGAGCATATAGAACCTTGTGGAATTCACTCTGGCGATAGTAATGCAACCTTGCCACCATTTAACTTGGGGAATTTGGTAATGCAGCAGATAAAGGATCATACCAAAAAAATCGCCTTAGCGCTGAATACGGTCGGACTGATAAATATACAGTTTGCTGTTAAAGATGATATGGTTTACATCATTGAAGCGAATCCTAGAGCGTCTCGTACAGTTCCATTTATTGCGAAAGCATACGGAGAACCTTATGTAAATTATGCAACTAAAGTGATGTTAGGCGAAAAGAAAGTCACCGATTTTGATTTTAAACCACATTTGGAAGGCTATGCCATCAAACAACCGGTCTTTTCGTTTAATAAGTTTCCAAATGTCAACAAACAACTAGGACCTGAAATGAAAAGTACAGGTGAAAGTATTTTGTTTATTGACAGTCTAAAAGACGATGAATTTTACAATCTTTACTCTAGAAGGAAAATGTATTTGAGTAAATAAATAATTAAAGCGACTTTTTAGTCGCTTTTTTTTATCAACTCAAAATCAAAAACCACCGTTACTATTTCTGCAATTTTTGAACTGACAATGCTTGGAATTTCGATGTCAAAATCATTTGGCGCAATTTCAAATGATCCTGTAAGTATGAACGAATTTTCAGAAGGAGTAATTTTAACAGACACGTTTTCTAACGTTTTTGTAACTCCATGAAAACTCAGACTCCCATTGATAATATAAGTAGTTTGGATATTTTCCAACGAGAAATCAGCTAATTTTCCTTTAAAAATTGCTTTGGGATACTCATCTGATTCAGCATAACTTTCATTAAAATGCTCTTCCATAAGTGCATTTTTAAAACGGAATCCTTTGACAAGTGCGAGTGCTGCAAATTGTCCATTTTCGGTATTTAAAATTGAGGTAACATTAGTATTGGTCGCTTTTATTTCTTCAAAAGCTTCCACACTAGCTTCAAAATTTAGAACCCCTGATTTGGTGAGGTATTTACTTTGAGAAAACCCTAAAAAAGAAATAAGTAAGAATAATAGATGTATATTTTTCATTGTTATTGTATGCTGTTATTCAGCAAATCCTTCTGTTTGCCATTGTATAATCAAATCAATAGATGCTTGTGGAATTCGAGAACCGCCAAGAGGCATAAAACCACTTTCTCCAGACTGTCTGTTGATCCGATCAATCAAATTTGTATTTTCGATAGAGCTCTGAACCTCACTTAGTGTTGTTAAGGGAACTCCAGCACCATTGATTGCGGGGTTGGAATGGCAAGCAATACAGTTGGAATCAAATATGGGTTTGATATAGTCTGAATATGTAATAACTAGTTGTGGATCTACTTGGTCTATAAGGTCATTCTCACTAGCATTTGTACAGGAAATAATTAAAAAAGCAAGTGTTATTATAAAAATATATTGTGTGATTCTCATGTCAATTATTGTTTTCTACCTTTCAAATTTAATTCTTTTTTTTTTAGATAATATAGAATATGATATTAATCTTAATATTAATCTTAATCTTAATTTTTGTTTACCTATATTAGCATAAATGAGAAACAAAGTTATATTTAGTCTTTTTTTGGTTGTTGGTATACTCTTTGCCTATCATTATATATATCCAGATCACAGGATAATTAGTGAGGAGCCAGTTAGTTATAACTTAGATGCAGAGTCTTTTTTTAATGAATTTGCTGAAGACTCTCAAAATGCGGAACTGAAATATTTAGATCAAACAATTATAATTTTAGGAGTCATCACTTCTATTGATTATAAAAGCGTCACAATTAGTAATAAAATTTACGGTCAATTTGAGACTCTAAATAGTGATTTAAAAGTAAACGATTCGATTGCCATTAAAGGCCGTTGCATCGGATTTGACGATTTATTAGAAGAGATCAAGCTCGATCAATGTAGTGTTATAAAATAATATATGAAGTATCTGTTACTCATTTTAACCTTAAACTTTTCCTTTGCTCAAACAGATGTGTTTGACTGTGCACGTACAGGAACAGCTGAAGAAATGGACGTCTTTTTCACTTCAAACCCAAAAATTGTAGATTCATTAAACAAAAGAGGAAGTTCACCACTTACCCTAGCAGCATATTATAATAATATTGAAGTAGCCAACTACCTAATTGATAAGGTTGACAACATCAACGGCAATAGCGATGATGGCACGCCCTTAATGGCTGCGGTGGTCAAAGGACATGTAGAAATTGCCAAAGCATTGATAGAAGCGGGAGCAGACCCTAACCTCACTGATGCCAACGGTGCAACTGCTTTGCATTATGCCGTGATGTTTAACAATCAGGAACTCGCTAGCCTATTAATGAACGCAAACGCCAGTGCCTATATGAAAAACAATGTTGGCCAATCGCCTTTAGATTTTGCCAAAATGCACAACGATAAAACATTAAATACCATTTTAAATAAATAACTCTAAATACAAATACTATGAAAAAAATTACTTTAATACTTTCTTTATTAATCTCCGCTTACGGATTCGCGCAAAACGTTTCCACAGGCGTTGTAACACTTACGACTGGATTTACGGTACAGTTTGATGTGAATGGTACAACAAACAAAGTTACTATGACCATGGTAGGACCTGATGATGTTTGGTTGGCAGTTGCTCTAAATGCAAATACTGGTAATTCTATGGGTGCAGGTGGTGAAGACGTAATTCTTTACGACAGTACAGGTCTAAAAGATCGAAATTTAACAGGGGCTCAAAATGCTCCAAATGTTGATGCTTCTCAAGATTGGACATCATTAAGTAATACGGTTACGAGTGGCGTACGTACAATTGTAGCCACTCGAGCACTAAATACGGGTGATTCTAACGATTATGTTTTTACAACAACGACCAATACAGCCCTTCCATTGCTATGGGCAAAGGGATCAGGTCTTACTTTAGCCTATCATGGAGCTAGAGGCGGAGCTGCTTCAACACTGGGTACTGAAACGATTGCAGCACTGCCTGAATTCAATGTGTATCCAAACCCAACGTTTAGAGAACTGAATGTAGAGTTTCCTGTTAGCGTTCAAAAAGCAAGCGTCTCTGTGTACAGTGTTTTAGGAACTTTGGTTTTTCAATCTGAAATGGACCAATTAAATTCAAAAATCAATACCTCAGAATGGAATTCAGGTGTTTATATTATGAACATCAGTACACCAAATTTTTCTCAAACGAAGCGTATTATCAAACAATAATAATTAGCTCACAATAATTTTAAAAACTATTAAATGCATTTTTAATGATTTTTTTTAACTTTAACCAATGAAAAAAAATCTAACCTCCCTGTTTTTACTTTTTAGTGTATTTCTCTTCTCTCAAGAAGATTTGTTGAGTGAGATTGATACAGATTCTCAAACACCTGTATATGCTTCTGCCGTATTTAAGGGGCTCAAAGTGATAAATTTTGAATCTACTAAGTTAGTCGCTAAAGGTGGATTTAACTTTATCGTATCCCATCGATTTGGAACGGTTAAAAATGGATTTGAAAACCTTTTTGGATTGGATGAAGCTGTGACCCATTTGAACTTTGTATATGGGGTTTCTGATAATTTTAATGTAAGTGCTTCTAGAAGCTCTAATCAAAAAATCTATGAAGTAGGAGCCAAACTTAGATTGGTAAGACAAGAAGAAGGTAAAATGCCATTTACGGTTGTAGGATATGCATCTGTTTTAGCAAATACGGCACTGGATACCGATAACCTACCTAAGTTAAAGTTTGAACATCGATTGAGTTATGTAGGGCAATTGTTGATTTCTCGAAAAATAACAAGAGAACTCTCTCTTTTAGTGGCCCCTACATTTTTTCATGACAATTATGTAATAGACAATTCACAAAAAAACTCACAATATGGAGTCGCTTTAGGGGGACGTTACAAGTTAGGCGCACGTTGGTCTGTCAACATGGAATACGGCATGCATTTAAACCGAAGTGCAGCATCCTTATACAATAATCCATTTTCAATAGGGGTCGATTTAGAAACCGGAGGACATGTTTTTCAACTGCATTTCACCAATTCTCAATCTATGAATACCAATGGCGTTTTTGGAACCAGTACTGGCGACTGGGGGGAAGGCGATGTGTATTTTGGGTTTAATTTAGCGAGGTCGTTTTAAAAAATCGTTAAAATCTACTGATCAAAATCTATTTTAGTTTCAATTTTCGGAATCGCTCTAAGTTGCATTTCATTTTCGAGCTTATCAACCTGATCTTTTAAATCTTTAGTTAAGATTTGTTTATTTCGCTTTTCCATAGGAGGGTTTAGCTTTTCAGCATTTTCAAATTTGATGACATTTTCTAAGATATCTCTTGGAAGTTGGGAGCCAGCTTTACTCAAAGTGTCTAGAAATTCGCGTGCAAAAAATTCATCAATTTGAATACGTCTTTTAGTCGTATGGGCAAATTTACCAATGATTCTGCAAACATTGTCGCGATCTTCAGGACTTAGTTTGTCGGCAAATTCATATTCCTCTATTTTTTTTAAACTTAATATAATAGGCTCTAAAGCATCTTTGGTGATGATGTAGACGTTATAATCGCCAATATTATAATGAAACTGATTAATAACATCTAAGGTGTTTGAAGGAATTACTAAAAACAAATCATTTTTTACATTATCATGTTTAGCATATTTTTTTAAACTTTCAGTTTGTAGTTTGATGTATTTTGGGAAATTTGTCAAATCGTCATTAGCGGGACTTTTTGCATCAAAAACCACCAACTGGTCCATAATTTCAATAGAGTTGTCAGGTTTATTTCTAGGGTGTGGAAAGTCCTCTTGACTGATGTAAGTAATAATGTTATTTCTACATATTTGTTGAATGTGGTTTTGAACATCTTTTTCGTGTTCAGACCATTTGCGTTTCATCTTGTCCAGTAAAACTTCTTTTTCTTTTACACGCTCATCGTTTAAGCGTGCTTTTTCTTTTTCTAAAGATTGTTGAAGGGTCACAGCTGCAGCAATATTTTTATTAGATTCAAGTTGTCTGCCTTCCTCTGCTTTTTGAAATGAAATCGTTTCTCCCTTTAAATTATTTCGCTCTATTTCAAGGCGTTTAACACCCTCCTCTAGCTTTGCTTTTTCAGTTTTTAGTTGTTCAAAGGCCTCTGTTTTTGCATAGGCAACTTCGAGCTGTTTGTTTAAATTGGAAAGATGTGTTTCTTTTTCAATACATTCTTTTTCTAACTGAGTAATTCTTAAATCTTTCTGTTCTATTTGCTCATCAAAATTAGTATTTGGCTTTTTGAGATATAAAGCCAATAAAACAAAGCCAATCACTATACAAGCTAGAATTACAAATTCCATAATAGATAAGTTAAACCTTTAAAAAGGTGTTTGGTTAATAGAAATTTAAAAGAGATAAAACTCTTAGGCTAAGTTAAGATATTTATTCTGAACATAATTAAATCCGAGAATCATCGCTCCAGAATAGAAGAAATCTCCTAATAGAGAATTTCTAAAAAACGGAATAGCTAGGGTGTAACATTCAACAAATCCTGTCCAAGTTTTTGGATACCCTATCAGCCATACCCCAAAATTAGTAATGATGAAAAAACTAATACTGCTTAAAAATATAGTGAATACACTGGGTTTTTTGGTTTGGGTACCAATAAAACTGACTAATAAAAATGCAGCATACACAGAAATGGAAATAGAATGAAATCCTATAAAAAGGTCAGAAATTACCATAATAAAAAGGGGCGCTAGATAAGCCCAAGATTTTCTAGTAAAATACAATCCTCCAAAAAGAGCTATAGCAGTGACAGGAGTGAAATTTGGGAGGTGTGGAATCAGTCTTAGCAAAACAGCAACTAGCAAAAATGCTATTATAACAATTTGTCTTTTAGTTAAGTAGGTGTTTGACATAGGAATTATTTTTAACAAAAATAATAATAATAATTCAATTAACTCTATCTAAATGTGTTAGAATTTTTTAAATTTGAAATGAATTTTGGTTTGAATTTTTAACATTTAGAGATTCAATTAAAAGGGAATCTGGTTAAATTCCAGAGCTGTTCCCGCAACTGTATACTTAGTTTTGCGTTTGCAAAATGCTTTTGATTCTATTCTTTGTCACTGGAAATTTCTGGGAAGACTCATCAAAAGACGTAAGCCAGGAGACCTGCCTGATTCAAAAACAATGTTAAACTTTCGGGATAAAAGTTTTCATACAATAATGTATGCCCTATTATTTCGAGTAATTAAATCAAAATGAACTTTAAATCTTACCTATTAATTGCATTATGTTTGTGTGCTCAATCTCAAATTATTGCCCAAAACGTTCCAGAAGAATCTTTAGAAGAAGTTGTAGTGACTGATTCCCGTTTTAAGCTAAAACGTGAAAACTCTGGTAAAACAGTGATTAAAATTTCTCAACAAGAAATTGAAAAGTATCAAGGTCGAACCATTTCTGAACTTATAAATACTAAAAGTGGAATTGAAATTAACGGAAGTAGAAGTAATGCTGGACAAAATTTAGGAGTCTATGTTCGGGGGGGGCGAAACCGGCAAGTGTTGGTGCTAATAGACGGAATCCAAGTCAACGACCCATCTCAAATTTCAGGGGGTTATGATTTAAGACTTTTAAACCTGAATCAAATTGAATCTATTGAAATTATCAAAGGTGCTGCAAGTACACTCTATGGAAGTGGAGCCGCTACTGCTGTTATTAATATTTCTACTAAAGCAGCGAGTGCTAAAAAAATTAGTGCTGATTTTTCGTCAAGTATAGGAACAAATCAAACCGAATCAGATCAAAATAATAACATTGCGGATTTTAATAATGCAGTCGCTTTTAGTGGGACTCTCAAAAAGTTTACTTACCGTGCCGCTTTTAACAACCAATTTTCTGACGGCTTATCGGCTGTAATTAGTCAAACAAATGAAAAAGATGCATTTTCTAAATATGGAATTGATGTAAACCTGGGTTATAAATTTAGTTCTGCATTTTCTTTTAATTTTTACGGAAATCACACCGATTCAAAATCTGATATTGATGGATTTGATATGAATTTTAATTTAGTAGATACCGCAGATGAATTTAACAGTTCACAATCACGTGTAGGCGTGTCATCTCAATTTAAATATAATAATGGAAGTCTTAATTTGAATGCAGCCTTTAGTGAATACGATAGAGAATTTGTCTCTGATTTTCCATCGCTCTACACATCCAGAAACTTGATGTTTGATGTTTATAACAAATATGTTTTTGACGATACATTTTATACAATTATTGGGCTGAATGTAATCGAAAATAACGCAACCTTTGTTAGTGATGAAACGTTTAGTATTACAGATCCTTATGCGAATTTTGTATATGTCTCAGATTTTGGTTTTCATATGAATGCAGGGGTGCGCCTGAATAACCATAATGTTTACGGATCTCATTTTATTTACAATCTTAACCCATCGTTTACATTTAAATCTAACACTGGTTACACCAAGTTTTTTGGTTCTTATAGCACCTCCTTTATAACCCCTTCCTTGTCTCATTTGTATGGAGATTTTGGAGCAAACCCAAACTTACAACCGGAAGAAAATTTAACCATCGAAGCAGGGATAGAATTTAAACTGAATTCTAATTTTAGATTTTCTAGCTTATTTTTTAATAGAGAGGAAATAAATACTGTGTTGTGGATAAACGGTGGGTATTTAAATGCGGCTGATGTACTAAATGCAAAAGGAGTGGAGCTTGAGTTGAACGCTACTCTAATAGAAAAATTATCTATTGAAGCTAATTATACTTTTGTTGAATACAAAGAAGCATTGGCACGTAGAATCCCAAAACATAAAGCGAATGTTCAATTTGGTTATGAAATTTCAAATACTACTTTCACCTCTTTATCATATCAATATACTCACGAAAGATTTGAAAACAGTTTTGTACCTCTTTTAGATAGTTTTAGCATATTGAATTTTTATATAAGCCATACTGCCTTAAAAAGTAAGGTGAAGTTTTTTGGAGGTCTTGATAACATCCTAAACGAGTCTTATGAAGATGTTCCTGGCTACTCAACTAAAGGAAGAAATGTAAGGCTAGGTTTTAATCTCACTCTTTAAATGAGAAATTAATCTAAATACATTTCTTGTGAATGTGGTTTAAATGAATTGGAGTCTAGGATGGGACTGATGCCATAAAAATTAACACCAAATCTTCCAGTTCCAACAGACGCAAGTGCAGCTGCAAGTAAAGGTTCGTTTACTTCTCCTAATACTCCGTAATTTGAAACATTTTCTTTCACTTCAATAGTTGCTATGAGTCCCGTTGATGGAACCGCTTCGTTGTCTTTATTTACAGTAATAGCTACTAAGGGTTGAACTGCATATAAATGGCCAGGGTTAGCGCCTTGTCTACTATAATCAGGAGAATCATAAAGCGTTACAGATGCTTGCGATTTCCCAACAGTAGTAGTTCCTATTTGAACCACATCAATATATGATCTAAGGCTGTTTATAATCATTTCACTAGCAGATGCAGAACTCCCAGTGGTGATGACATGAACCTTGTTGAGTCCAACCGTGTTGATAGAAACTCCTTCTGAAAGCGTGCTTGTGAAGTTGTAATTTCTATTGTTGTTCTGCAAATCACTGTTGTATTGTAACTTAGCAAATACTTCATTAGAAATACCAGTAATCATACTCCCTAAAACAGACGCGGAATTTACACTCCCGCCTGGGTTATAGCGCAAATCTAATATTAAGTGCTGTATGTTCTGTGCTTGAAACTCCGCAAATATAGTATTGAGTTGTCCGTCATAATCAGCTACAAACCCATTATACATTAGATATCCCACATTTTCATTGTTTAAACTAAAGATCTCTGATTTAAAGATTGGGTTTTCAGAAAAGATGGTTTTTGTTAGTGTTATTGTTTCAGTTCCATCAGTTAGATTATCGTCATCCTGAATTTCTGTTCCATTGTTGTTATAGGTTGCTAAATGGAGTGTATAGTTTTCACTACCCAAAAGCGTTTGAAGATTATCCTCTGTCAATGAGATGCCATCAATTTTATTGAAAATTTGTCCTCTCACCAAATTGTTAGTGCTCGCATTGCTATTTGGTTGCACCATACGTACAATTCCAAAAACATCACTCGTACTACCAGGAATATAATAAAAATTAAATTCAGCACCATTAGTTTTAGTCACGCCACTGAATTGTTGCTCCAGAGCAATATAATCACTTGTAATCCAACTAAAACGATCCACAGTTTCTCGATCATAAACTAAACTTTCAAACAATTCTTCTGGCGTTTCATAACCATTTAAAAAACTTTGATAATCGCCTTCTGACGCAAAACGATCATCAGCCAAATCGGGACTGTTATCTTTATAGAGATAGGCAAAATTCATTGCATTCCAAACAAAATCTTTGATATCGGTTGTTCCAGAAATGGAATCGTCATTGTCTTCAAAACAACTGAATGTGAGACTAAAAACAATAAAGAGTAGTACAATTTTAAAAATGGATTTCATAAACAAGATTTAATATATTTGTCAGCTACTTAGTGTAACTTTTATTAATGCTGTAATATAGGGGATTTGAATCCTTTTTTTTATAGCTTTGAACTTAGACCTCTAAATTAAACTAATTATTACAAAAGAAAAATTATTTCACATTCTTGTAACAAAATAATATATGAGTCGTCTTTAATTTATAACCTCCCAATTTGCGATGAACGAAACAGAATATTTGAAAATTGTTACTCCTTTCAAGGACAAGATTTTTCGAGTTGCAAAACGCTTGTTAGTATCGTTTGAGGAAGCTGAAGATGCCACGCAAGAAGTTCTTATAAAATTATGGAACCATCGGCAAAAATTCAAGGACTATAACAGTCCTGAAGCATTTGCAATGACAATGACAAAAAATTGGTGCTTTGATCGTTTAAAATCAAAACAATCACAAAACTTAAAAATAGTACACAACAATTATGAAGACCATTCACTATCCCTACACAAAACAATAGAGGTTAATGACAGTCTTTATTGGGTAGAAAAACATATAGAGGCCTTACCCGAAAAACAAAAATTAATAATACAACTTAGAGATATTGAGCAGTATGAGTTTAATGAAATAGCAAAGATACTCGACATGAGTGAAGCCACCATTAGAGTTTCTCTGTCAAGGGCTAGAAAATCAATTAGAGAAAAGTTAACAAAGACCCATAATTATGGAATTAAATAACATTGAAAGTCTTTTAAAAAAGTACGATGAAGGACAAACTACTTTACAAGAAGAAGCTCAGTTAAAACACTATTTTACTACTGAATCTGTGGCGCCTCACTTGGAAGTTTACCGTTCATTATTCACTTATCTTGTTTCAGATAAGCAGCTTTCTTACCAAAGACCTTTAACAGCGACCCAAAGCTCTTCCAACAAGTACCGTTGGTTTGCCTCTGCTGCGGTCGTGACTATTATGTTCAGTGTTTTTACGACGCTAATGTCAAGAAATGAATTTATCGAGCTATCAAGTGAAGAACAATACACTTATAATGAAACTCTGAAAGCCTTTGATTTAATTTCAAGTCATATGAATAAAGCATCAGCTCCATTAAATGCTCTAAACATGATCTCAAACTCTTTTGAAAAGGGTCAACAAAATGTTGCTTTTTTAGAAGAATTTAATAATTCAACCAACAAAATATTTAACATTAAGTAATTAAATCTAAATTTAAAAAAATGAAAAAAATTGTAGTAGTTCTTAGTTTGTTTATTGCCCCCATCATTATTTCAGGGCAAAGCATATTTGAAAAATATGAAGATCAAGAACATGTAACATCTGTTGTTGTCAACCAAAAAATGTTTAAAATGTTGGCCAATATTGATGTACAAACCAACGATCCTGATTCCGATGCTTTTATCAATCAAGTAAAAATGCTGGACAATTTGACTGTCTTTACAACAGATAATATTTCTGTTTCAGATAACATGAAAAAAGATGTTGACAGATATATTAAAAACTCAAAGCTTGAGGAGCTTATGCGAATCAAAGACGGCGATCAAACGGTCAATTTCTTTGTTTTAGAAGGCAAAGATGAAAACCATGTCAAAGAACTCCTTATGTTTGTGAATGGTTTAGGAGATTTTACAAAAAATGAAAACATCTCGGTCAATGGCAAGCAACGTGTAATCGAAACTGTTCTTTTGTCCTTAACAGGAGATATTGATTTACGTCAAGTATCAAAACTTACAAATCAATTGAATGTTCCTGGAGGAGATCAGCTTAAAAAAGCAACAAAAGAATAAATGAGAAAGCTTCTTAAATTTTTAATATTAATTGGAGTACTATTGGTTTATGGATGCTCTCAAGAAGTAACGCTTCAAACTTATTTTGTAGAGCACCAAGAAGCTTCTGGTTTTATGTCTGTTGATATTCCGATTTCTTTTTTAAATCCTGACCAAATTGAGCTATCAGACATTCAACAAGAGGCCGTTGATTCGATCGACAAACTTAACATGATTGCCTATAGTTTAAAAGATGGTACTGATGAAGAGTTAAAATCGCAACTAGCCAAGGTCAAAACGATCCTAAAAGCAGAGAAATACAACGATCTAATGCGGGGAGGTAATCCTACAGATGGTAAGCTTTATATTAAATATATAGGGGAAGATTCTGAAATAGATGAACTCATTATATTTGGCTTTTCTTTAGATAATGGATTTGTCATCATCAGATTTTTGGGAGATGATATGGAGCTGTCAAAGATTATGGAACTAGAGAATATTGTAGATCAGCTTGACACTGAAAATGCCAATGTTGAAGGTTTTATGAAGTTTTTATTGTAATAATTTCACCTAATTTATTCATAAAAAAGCCACGTACAACGTGGCTTTTTTTTTTGCTTAACATCATTTATATCCCTGTGTAATTAGAAGGTGTAATGGCTTTTAACTCTGTTTTAATAGCTTCACTCACTTCTAAAGTATCAATAAAATTAGATATAGAAGTTTGGGTGATAGCTTCATTTGTTCGAGTCAAGCCCTTAAGTGCTTCATAAGGGTTTGCATATCCTTCACGTCTTAAAATGGTTTGAATAGCTTCGGCTACAACTGCCCAGTTTTTTTCTAAATCCTCAGCTATTTTTGAAGGGTTTATCAATAATTTTTGCAATCCTTTTAAGGTTGATTTGAATGCAATAATGGTATGTGCAAAAGGGACTCCAACATTTCTCAAAACCGTGCTATCAGTTAAATCGCGTTGCAACCTAGACACAGGTAGTTTTGCCGATAAATGCTCAAAAACAGCATTAGCAATTCCTAAATTCCCTTCACTATTTTCAAAATCAATAGGATTGACCTTGTGAGGCATCGCCGAACTGCCGACCTCGCCTTTTTTAATTTTTTGCTTGAAGTAATCCATTGAGACATAAGTCCAAAAATCACGATCTAAATCTATGAGAATGGTATTGATGCGTTTTAAGGCATCAAATAGTGCAGCCATGTGATCGTAATGTTCAATTTGTGTGGTAGGGAAGGAGTGGTAAAGCCCTAATTTGTCGTTTAAAAAATTAGTAGCAAATGTTTGCCAATCCACATCGGGGTAAGCCACTTTGTGGGCATTAAAATTTCCGGTAGCTCCTCCAAATTTTGCGGCATTCGGAATCGATTTCAAAGATTCAAATTGTGCTTCTAATCTGGTTATAAATACTTGAATTTCTTTCCCCAATCGTGTTGGTGATGCGGGCTGTCCATGGGTTCGTGCCAACAATGGAATGTTTTCCCATTCAGACACCAATCCTTTTAAGCAGTCTACCAAGGTTTTATAGTCTGGAATATATACCGATTCGATGGCCTCTTTAATGCTCAGGGGTATGGCAGTGTTATTGATATCTTGAGAGGTTAATCCGAAGTGAATAAACTCTTTGTATTCAGAAATTTGAAGAGCATCAAAATTATCTTTGATAAAATATTCAACCGCTTTGACATCGTGATTTGTAATGCTTTCAATATCCTTAATAGCTTGCGCGTCCTTGAACGAAAAATCAGTATAAATGGTTCTTAAGTCCTTAAAAAGAGCAGTATTAAACCCTTGTAATTGAGGTAAAGGAATTTCACAAAGTGCAATAAAATATTCGATCTCAACTAAAACCCGGTATTTAATAAGAGATTCTTCAGAGAAAAACTCTGCCAGGGCATCGGTTTTTGATCTGTAGCGACCGTCTATAGGAGAAATAGCATTTAGCATGGATAAAGACATAATTGTTGTATTTTTTGAAGCTACAAATATAGGGCTTTTCAATCGAAGTAATTAGACTTGTTTTTAAGTTTTTATTCCATTTTATATCATAATTTTATGAGTGAATTATAGATTATTTAAACTAAATTTCAATAACTTTATAACCTAATAACATAAGATGTCAATTAACTTTTAACCCTATGCAATCCACCTTACTTGTCATCGGATTTGTGTATCCAGAACCCAATTCTTCGGCGGCAGGATCGCGGATGCTTCAGTTGATTGAAACGTTTCAAGCACAAGATTATACCATTACGTTTGCCACTGCGTGTAAAAAATCAGATCATGCGTTTGATTTAGAATCCATAGGCGTTGAGGTTGTTGAAATTCAACTCAACCATTCGAGTTTTGATACATTTATAAAAACTTTAAGTCCTGCAGTTGTTCTTTTTGACCGGTTTATGTCCGAAGAACAATTTGGATGGCGAGTTTCCGAACACTGCCCAGATGCATTGAGAATTTTAGATACAGAAGACTTGCATTTTCTTAGAAAAGAACGTCAAAAAGCGTTCAATTCAAAGCAAGAAACAGCGATTAGTTTCTTTAAAAGTGACATTGCCAAGCGTGAAATTGCCAGTATTTACAGAAGCGATTTATCGTTGGTAATTTCCGAAGCCGAATACGAAATTTTAACTAAAACCTTTAAAATTGATTCCTCGCTATTATATTACCTTCCTTTTATGATTTCTTCTGAAAATTGTGAACCCCACTCGGACAGTAAGTCGTATGCCGAACGTCATGATTTTGTATCGATTGGGAATTTTTTACATCCTCCTAATTTAGATGCCGTTCGGTATTTAAAAAAAGATATTTGGCCCCACATTCGAAAAGCATTTCCGGAAACCAACCTTCATATTTATGGGGCTTATGACAGTCCAATCATCAAAGAAATGCACAATAAAAAAGAAGGTTTTTTGGTACATGGATTTGTTGAAGATGCATTTGAAGTTTTAAACTCCGCTAGAGTGTTGTTAGCACCACTTCGATTTGGAGCAGGTCTAAAAGGCAAGCTCATACAGGCCATGCTAACAGGGACGCCTTGTGCCATGTCTTCTGTGGCGGCAGAAGGGATGTTTGGCAGCATGAAACCCAATGGCTTTGTAGAAGATGCTATCGATTCATTTGTAGTGCGTACGGTTGCGTTGTACTCCGATGCTGCTGAATGGGGCAATTTTCAACAACAGGGTTTTTCAATTCTAAAAAACCGATTTGAAAAAAAATTACATCAAACAAATTTTATGAAGCGAGTGAAGACACTTCTGAGTAATCTCGATTCCCACCGTGATCAAAATTTCATTGGGCAGATGCTCAGCCACCACCAAATGCAAAGTACAAAGTACATGGCTCGCTGGATTGAGACGAAGAATACAAAATCTAATTTATAGATTTAATTATAAGTTTTTTATTTCTGCACAAGCTTAGCACCTAGCCATGCCATTGGAATATATGCCAGTAGAAGATCTAACAGGTTAAACCAAAGGGGTGATGGGAGCTGCATGACCATAGAAAATCCTCCATACAAAAAGACTATCCCTACCACCAGAGCTACTTTTGTTTGAGTCCCAACAGCTATTTTTGCAGCGATAGTTCCTCCAAAAAATGTCCCTAAAGCATGGGCTAAAAATGGAAACAGAAAATGTTTAGGTTTATACAAATGCATAGCACTTTTAATGCTTTCCATATCAGAAGTATCCACCCCTTGGGGAAGAGGAATAATCGACCCACTGATTAATATAATTCCAAAATTAATGAGAGCACCAATAAAGATCCCAACAATAATAGCCAAACCGTTTCTAAGAAATGGATTCATAAGCAATTGATTTTCAATAAATATAAGAATTTAGTACTTGATCTGTGCTAAATGAATATAAAAATTGTTTAATAGAGTTGGTTTTCTATCCATTAAATATATAATTTATCGTTTTCTATTCCGACTTAAAATTTTATATTCTTCATAGCATTCGCTAATAGCGTCTAATATTTGTAAGTCATTTGCAGTTCTTATAAAGTCTGTAGAGTAGTTGCATTCACTGATCAGAAGGTCTAAATCTATTTTATCAACCTGTAACAAAGCAATCAGCATTTCTCTGTCAAAACGAGACGCAAGTAAGTTTCTAATTTCATCTTGCTTTTTCATTTCTCTCAGCTTTCGCATTTCGCGTGGTTTTTTGCCAAAAATGTTGTGTAAGAAATCTGCTGGATTAAAAATAGTACCTAAAACTTTAGTCACCATACTTGGCGAGCGCGACCTTGACTCATATCCACTGTTAAGTCCAGAAATACTATACCTTACATTTTTTTGGATGGGGACTTGTTTGATATCTACTTCAAGGTAGCCCGTAAGCTTTAGTTTATTGACATTCACTTCTTCTAGTGCTAAAGCCAGTTCTGTAAGTTCTATGGTTGTGGAAGTGCCATATTTGACCCAGTCATTACTAACCTTTACTTTGATTGATTTATAACCCAAATAGGAGAGGTGCAGGGTGTCGTTTGCTTTCGCTCTAATTTCAAACTGCCCTTCAGTATTAGTGGTTGTTCCAATAACCTGATTGAGGTTTACAATATTCACACTTTCCATAGCTCCCAAGGTTTCTGAATTTACAATTTTACCTTTCACGGCATTGTAAATTTGAGCCGTTCCAAAAAAGGGAACAACAAAGAGTAATAAAAGTGTGAAATAAGATCTCATTAATTCGGTTAAAGATATAAATGTACTAAACAAATACTACACAGATATGTTCAATCTCAACTTTGACTAAAAATTAACACAATGGTTTATTTTCTACGGCTTTTTCTTGGTCTTGAAAAATCGCCTCCACCACTAGGTTTAAAGTCTGAGGAACGTCTGGGCGATCTTCCAGACGAATTATTGTCGCTTCTTCGTCCTCTGCTTTCAGATTTGAATCCAGATCTATTAGATCGGTCATTGCGACCTCTACCGCCACCGCCGTAGCCACCACCAGATCGACGACCACCGCCACCACGATTGCGATCGCGACTCTTTTTCTCTGTGATTTCAACATTGATAAAACGACCGTCTTGTTTGAAGTCTGTAAAGAATTCTAGGACTTTATCTTTATGTGAGGCATCCGTGTTAAAGAATGCAAAACTGTCTTTAACATCTACTTTGTAAACATCGTCTTGATTAAGTTGTAATGTGTCTCTAAGGAAATCCTTTAGTTTCATCCAATCATAGCCATCTTTACTTCCTATATTAATAAAGTATCGGGTTGAATTGTCATCTGCACGGTAGTTGTCTTCGGGATGACTGCCTGATTGAGATTTTAAATCTTTAGACTTTTTGTAATAATTAAAGAATCGTGTAAACTCTGATGAAAAGAATTTCTTAATCAGTTCATCCTTGGAAACATCTTCAAATAAAGTATTAATCTCATTTAAATACGGCTCAATCTCTTGGTTGATTTCTGTATCATGAATTTTATTTGCGGATGCTTTTAGCTGAACTTCACATATTTCCATACCTGTCGGTACTTCTTTTTTAATGAATTCTTTTTGAATAATTCGTTCGATACTTTTGATTTTACGAACTTCACTTTTAGAAACAATCACCATTGAAATCCCAGATTTACCAGCACGTCCTGTTCGACCACTTCTGTGCGTATAGGTTTCTATTTCATCTGGTAATTGGTAGTTGATAACATGTGTAATATCATCGACATCTATACCACGTGCCGCTACATCAGTTGCAACCAACATTTGAATTTGTTTGGCTCTAAAAGACTTCATAACAACATCACGCTGATTTTGACTTAAATCACCATGCAGTGCCCCTGCACTGTAACCATCTTCAATGAGTTGTTCCGCAACCTTTTGAGTGTCTCTTTTAGTTCTACAAAATATAACTGAAAATATTTCTGGATTGGCATCTGCCAAACGCTTTAGTGCTTGGTAGCGATCTCGTGCTCCTACAAGAAAATATTCGTGAGAAACATTTTTACTCCCCATGTTTTTGTGACCCACCGTTACTTCCAATGGGCTGTTCATGAATTTTTTAGCAATTAAGGATACTTCTTTTGGCATGGTAGCCGAAAAGAGCCAAGTACTTTTTTCGGATGGAGTATAGGATAAAATTTCAGTAATATCTTCAAAGAACCCCATATTAAGCATCTCATCGGCTTCATCTAAAACAGCGTATTCAATTTTGGAGATATCAACCAACCTTCTACTGATCATATCTTTCATTCTTCCTGGGGTTGCGACAATAATTTGCGCACCTCTTTTTACTTGGTTGGCTTGATCTGTAATACTAGCACCTCCATAAATAGCGGTAACATTGAGACCTTTACAATGCTTACCGTACAATTTCATTTCATTGGTGATTTGTAAACAAAGCTCTCGTGTTGGAGATAAAATAAGACCTTGAGTCGTACGACTGTTTATGTCGATTTTTTGTAGCATTGGAAATCCAAAGGCTGCTGTTTTTCCAGTACCTGTTTGTGCTAGAGCGACGAGGTCACTTTCTTGATCTAATAATAGTGGAATTGTTTTTTCTTGTACTTCACTAGGGGTTTCAAAACCTAAGTCATTGATGGCTTGAACTAAATGATCTTCTAGTCCAAGTTCTTTGAATGCATTCATTTTTCTTAATTTAATATTCGATAAATTTCTAAGTGTTACTTAGAGGGTATCGAACATACCTAAACCAAGCTCCTTGTAACACATCCTCACCCTGAGGAATTTCAAGCGGCAAAGATAACACTAATTAATTAAATGCTTATTTAAAATATGCGACCAATTTTGAAACGGCTTTTCCACGGTGTCCAATTCGATTTTTTTCTGCTAAAGAAATTTCGGCAAAAGTTTTTTTATACGTTGTAGGTTGAAATACTGGATCATAACCAAACCCATCGAACCCTGCTTTTTCTTGTGTAATTTCTCCTTCACAAATTCCTTCAAAGGTTATCAATTCGCCTTTAAAGTGCAAAGCAATAACTGTTTTGAATCGAGCAAGCCGATTGTTTTTTGACTTTAGTTTAGATAATAATAAGTTCATATTATCGTCAGCATTGCGTTGAGGGCCAGCATAGCGTGCAGAAAACACACCTGGAGCTCCATTTAAAGCCTGTACTTCTAAGCCAGTATCGTCGGCAAAACAATCAAGACCGTAGTGCTCTTTAATGTAATTTGCTTTTTGAATGGCATTGCCTTCGATGGTGTTTTGAGTTTCAGGGATTTCTTCCAAACATCCAATATCCTTGAGGCTTATTAGCTTTATATTGGAGGGAAGAAGGGTTTGTACTTCTTTTATTTTGTTGGAGTTATTGGTAGCGAATACTATGTTCATATTATTTTGTTTTATACTAACGGTGGTGATAAGGCTCGTTTTTAAGAATTGTAAATCCTCTATACAGTTGCTCAATTACAAAAAGTCGAACCATTTGATGTGAAAATGTCATTTTTGAAAGTGCCAAGGTTCCAGATGCTTTTTGATATACTGCTTCTGAAAACCCATACGGTCCACCAATTGCTAACACCAATTGTTTAATTCCAGAATTCATTTGTTTTTGAAGAAATCCGGAAAATTCGATAGAATTCATCTCTTTGCCATTTTCATCTAGTAACATCAATCGATCTGTGGACGTTATTTTACTAAGGATCAATTTACCCTCTTCTTCTTTTTGAAGTTTTTCAGATAAATTTTTGGTATTTTTCAGGTCAGGAATAATCTCAAACGAAAACCGAACATAATGTGATAACCGATTTTGATAGACAGATATAAGGCGTTCTAATTCTGATAAATCTGTTTTTCCAATGGCTATGAGTTTAATTTGCATGTCCTAAAGTTATTTTTTTTAAAATAAGGCTTTAAAATTGTGAACGTATTTCCGTTACAATTCATATTTTAGCTACAAAGTTACAAACATGATTACCAACGAACAATTTAAAAATGAAGTACAATTAATAATTGCCAATGCAATCCGCGAAGATGTAGGAGATGGAGACTACAGTTCTTTAGCATGTATTCCTTCCGATGCTGTTGGAAAAGCAAAGTTATTAATTAAAGACAATGGCGTAATAGCAGGCGTCAATTTTGCAAAACAAGTTTTTCATTACGTAGATCCTGATTTACAAATTGAAACACTCATTAAAGATGGGGCTGAAGTTAAATTTGGCGATATTGCTTTTTATGTAGAAGGATCTAAACAGTCCATCCTTAAAGCCGAGCGAATTGTCCTTAATGCAATGCAACGTATGAGTGCGATTGCATCTAAAACCCATTCCTATGTTGAAATTTTGAAAGGTACAGACACTAAAATATTAGATACACGAAAAACAACTCCGGGATTTAGAGCCTTAGAGAAATGGGCAGTAGCTATTGGTGGAGGAGTCAACCACAGATTTGCTTTATATGATATGATTATGTTAAAAGACAATCATATTGATTTTGCGGGAGGAATTACCAAAGCAATTTCTACAACAAAAGAGTATTTAAAAAAGCACCAATTGGATCTGCAAATTGTGGTGGAAGCCCGAGATTTGGAGGAAATTGAAGAAATTTTAGAGAATAAAGGGGTGCATAGAATTTTAATTGATAACTTCAATTATACTGATACTCAAAAAGCTATAAAACTTATTGGAGATCAATGTCAGACAGAATCTTCTGGAGGTATTGATGAAGTTACCCTAAGGTTTTATGCTGAATGTGGCGTAAATTATATTTCATGTGGATCTTTGACTCACTCTGTTTCAAATATGGATTTAAGTCTCAAGGCGGTTTAATGAGTCAACCAATTGAAAATAAACTTAATAAAATTCCAATTGTAAATTGGATTGTAAAACTCTTAAAACGAGTCAACCTCCCTGGATTTGAAGGCTTTTCATGTTATGATTTACTAGAAATGTATGTGATTGGTATTTTTAAAGGTGCCCTTACTACTCGTGCCAGTGCCATTGCATTTAGTTTTTTTACAGCGGTATTTCCTTTTCTGTTGTTTATTATCATTCTTATTCCCTACATTCCAGTTGATAATTTTAAGGTTGATTTTTTAGGTTTTTTGGATTCTTTTTTACCACCACAAACCTCTGAGTTTTTCAATCAAAATATTTTTGAGAACATTAATAATAGGAGTACAGGGGGTCTTCTTTCTACAGTATTTTTAGTTTCTATGTTTTTGATGGCTAACGGAGTTAATGCAGTGTTTTCGGGGTTTGAAAACTCATATCATCAACAACTCAATCGTAATTTTATTAAACAATATTTTTATGCTTTTGGAGTGGCAATCATCCTTGTTGTTCTTTTAATATTAACGGTTGTTGGATTTGGCTATGCTCAAATTTATTTAATTCACCCCATAGTAGAAAGGTTTGGTTCTGGCGATGCCAGCAACGAACTCTTTTGGATCACTCAAGCGAAGTATTTCTTTTTTGTTCTTATGATATATCTGAGTATGGCAAGCTTATATTATTTTGGAACGAAAGACGGGAAATTATCTAGTTTCTTTTCTGTGGGAGCTTTGTTTACAACCTTTCTGATTATTTTGAGCTCTTATTTATTTGGTTTATACATTGAAAATTTTTCAACTTATAATGAATTATATGGTTCCATAGGTGCTTTGTTAATCCTCCTATTTTACTTTTGGTTGAATGCAAATATTATTCTACTGGGTCATGAATTAAATTCCTCTCTTCAATTCTTAAAGAAAAAATGCGCGTCGTAGATGTTTTTTTTATCGACGTTATTTTACCGCTTTCATTAGAGCGTAACTTTACTTATGCCGTTACCAAAGCGGAAGCAGATTTCATAAAAATAGGAGTAAGAGTCGCGGTTCCTTTTAGAAAAAATAAAGTTTATACTGGTATTGTATATAATCTTCACCACAACGCTCCTATAGCTTATGAAGCTAAGTCAATACACAGTATATTAGATGAAGTTCCTGTCATAAATTCTTTTCAGTTCAAATTGTGGGAATGGATGTCAAGTTATTATTTGTGTAGTTTGGGAGAAATTATGCGTGCTGCGATGCCCAATGCATTTTTATTGGAAAGTGAAACAATTATTTCTCTAAATCCATCCGTAGAATTTGAAGTTAATAATTTGAAAGATGATGAATATTTGGTGTTTGAAGCTTTGCAACAGCAGTCTAGTTTAAAAGTTGATGAAATCAATGCTATTATTGATAGAAAAAATTCCTTTCCAGTTTTAAAACGTTTGCTAGATCATAAAGTGATAGCTTTGGAACAGGAATTATCTGAAAAATACAAGCCTAAATTAATACACTGTGTCCGTTTACATGCCAATTATCAGCATGAAAATGCTTTACAAATACTAGTAGAAACTCTTAAAAACGCTTCAAAACAACGTGAGATTGTTTTGAGTTACTTTAGTTTGGCGACAACTTCTAAACAAATAAAAGTCGCCGATTTAAAGATTAAAAGTAATGCGACTTCCACTCAAGTTAAAGCATTGATAGATAAAGAGGTTTTTGACGAATACCATTTCCAGACCGATCGCATTCAATTTCAGAATTCAGAAGATAATGCTTCAACTGAACTGAATTCTTATCAGCAGACCGCTTTGGAAGAAATAGACGCCCAGTTTGAATCTAAAAACATTGTTTTGCTTCATGGTGTTACTTCTTCAGGAAAAACCGAAGTTTATGTCAAGAAAATTGAATCGGTTTTATCACAAGGAAAGCAGGCGTTGTATTTAGTTCCAGAAATTGCATTAACTTCTCAATTGGTACAACGTTTACAAAAGTATTTTGGAAACCAAATAGCAGTTTACCATTCGCGTTATTCACAAAATGAACGTGTTGAGGTATGGAATCATGTTTTAAATCACACTGAAAATGCTCGGGTTGTCATTGGTGCACGGTCTTCTGTTTTTCTTCCTTTTAGCAATTTAGGACTTGTTATCGTTGATGAAGAGCATGAGCAATCCTACAAACAATTTGATCCTTCCCCTCGGTACCATGCAAGAGATACTGCAATTGTTTTAGCAGCTTTGTTTGAATCAAAAACGCTTTTGGGTTCCGCGACTCCGAGTTTAGAAAGTTTTTTTAATGCCACGAAAGAAAGAAAATACGGATATGTAGCGCTCAATAAACGTTTCAATAATGTATTAATGCCAGAAATTGAACTGGTAGATCTGACAGATAAATACAAGCGAAAACGTATGACAGGTCATTTTAGCGACCGTTTAATAGCTGAAATAAAAGATACTTTAGAGGCAGAATGCCAGGTTATTTTATTTCAAAATAGGCGTGGATATTCCCCAGTTGTTTCTTGCAATACTTGTGGGCATACCCCAGAATGTCCAAACTGTGACGTAAGTTTAACATTTCACCAATATAAAAATCAACTCCGTTGTCATTATTGCAGTCATGCGATGGCTATGCAACAGTTTTGTGGAGCGTGTGGAGGAGTAGAAATAGATAGCAAAGGATTTGGAACGGAACAAATTCAACAAGAAATTGAATTGATATTTCCAGATGCTAAAGTAGCTCGTATGGATTTAGATACCACTCGAGGGAAATACAGTTACGATCGAATCATAGCAAGTTTTGAAAATAAAGAAGTTGATATTTTAGTGGGAACCCAAATGGTTACTAAAGGGTTGGATTTTAGACATGTGAAATTGGTAGGTGTTTTGAACGCCGATCAATTAATTAATTTCCCTGATTTTAGAGCGCATGAACGCAGTTTTCAATTGTTGCAACAAGTAGCAGGGCGTGCAGGGCGAACTGATATAAGAGGTAAAGTAATTGTTCAAACCTATAATCCCTATCACACCATTCTTCAGCAAGTTTCAATAAATGATTATGAGTCCATGTTTTTTGAGCAGTTAGAAGACCGCCGTATTTATAAGTACCCGCCATATTGCCGAATCATTAAATTGACTCTCAAACATAAAGATTATAATAAAGTAAATGAGGGAGCCGATTGGTTAGCAACGAGTTTAAGACATGTTTTTAAAGATAATGTTCTTGGACCTGAATTCCCTATAGTCTCTAGAATTAGGAATCAATATCATAAAAATATCCTACTTAAAATCCCTCAAAAGCAATCGCTTGTAAAAACAAAATCTGTGCTACAAAAAATTAAAATGAGTTTTTCAAGTACAAAGGACTTTAGAGCGGTTCGCTTGCTTATTAACGTAGATAATTATTAATTCACAATAACATCTAACGCTTGACTTAATTGTGTTTTTCGAGTTCTACTTAAAGGAAGTTTGGTTTTTTCGATCTCGACATGTTTACTGTCGTAGCGTTCTACTTTTTTAAGATTGACTATATAGGACTTATGAATTCTCAAAAACAGTCCTTTAGGCAGTTCATGTTCAAAGGCTTTCATTGTAGAAAGAATCACGAAACTTTTGTTGTTCGTAATTAATTTCACATAGTCTCCAAGTGCTTCGATCCATTTAATCTCGTTAATATATATTTTGCGTTTTTTGAGATCACTTTTCACAAAGATATGTTCTCCGTCATAATCTTGGTAATTTTCTTTCATTTTTGCGTCGAGTAAAGCTTTAGAAACTGCCTCGCTAAAACGATTTTTGTTTACTGGTTTTTCTAGGTAATCAATCACATTATATTCAAATGCTCTAAAAGCATGAGAAGTGTCTTCACTAGTAATGATAACGTATGGAGAGGAGTTTTCTGGAGATATTTTGTAGATATCTAAGATTTCAAAACCATCAGAAATAGAAAGGTTGACCTCCATTATAATGAGGTCAACACGATTATTGAGTAGGAATTTTTTTGCTTCAGCTGCAGTAGTATATTTTCCAATTAAGTTGAGATAAGGGTGGTTACTAATTTGTCTTAAAGTAGCTAACCTTTGCGTAGAATTATCATCAACAATAATGCAATTTAAAGTCATCAGGGATTAATTATCGGAAGTTATTTGGTACAATTATACAAAAAATAAATCGATTAAACTCATAAAAAACCGATTAACGAGTAAAATAAACAGCATTAAATAATGTTATTTTATGTTGTTCAAACAATAATTAATACTTACTTTTGCAGCCATTAAAAAACAAATAACAATAAATTTATGAATCATTACGAAACTGTTTTCATCTTGAATCCCGTTTTATCTGACACTCAGATAAAGGAAACAGTAAAGAAATACGAGGACTTACTCGTTTCTAAAGGAGCAAAGATGGTATCGAAAGAAGATTGGGGGCTAAAGAAATTAGCCTATCCAATTCAGAACAAAAAAAGTGGTTTTTACCACTTATTTGAATTTACTGCTCCTGGAGAGGCTATTGGTCCTTTAGAAGTTGAATTTAGACGTGACGAGCGTTTTATGCGTTATCTAACAGTTAGCTTAGATAAACATGCAATCTCATGGGCTGAAAGAAGAAGAGTTAAACTTAAAGAAAAAGCGTAATTATGTCTATAGAACAACAAGCCAAAGGAAAAAAAGATGGTGAAATCAGATATTTAACGCCTTTAAATATTGACACCAACAAAGCCAAGAAATACTGCCGTTTCAAAAAATCAGGTATCAAATATATTGATTATAAAGATCCAGATTTTTTATTAAAATTTGTAAACGAACAAGGTAAGTTATTACCAAGACGTTTAACAGGAACCTCTTTAAAGTATCAAAGAAAAGTGTCTGTAGCTGTCAAAAGAGCAAGACATTTAGCATTGATGCCTTATGTAGCCGATTTAATGAAATAAAACTATTATAACTATGGAACTTATATTAAAACATGACGTAGAAGGATTGGGGTTTAAAGATGATGTTGTAACAGTTAAAAACGGTTATGGTAGAAATTTTTTAATACCAGGTGGTAAAGCCATTCTTGCTACGATTTCTGCAAAAAAAGTACTAGCAGAGAACTTAAAGCAACGTGCATTCAAAGAAAAGAAAATCGTTGATGAAGCTCAAACACTTGCTGAAGCCTTAAAAGCTTTAGAAATTAAAATAGCAGCGAAAGTTGGTAGTGGAGATAAATTATTTGGATCTGTTAACAATATTGATTTAGCAGCCGCAATTGAAAAAGCGGGTCATTCAATTGATAAAAAATTCATTAATGTTACTGGAGGTAATGTAAAACGTATTGGGAAATACAATGCCATCATTCGTCTTCATAGAGACGTAGCTGTTGATTTTCCTTTTGAAATTATTGCCGCTAAATAACAGTTAAATGTTGTTAATAAAACGTTAATAATCTAAGATTTATTTTAAGTCTATACGCAAGTATAGACTTTTTTTTGTTGTAAATTAGCTGAATAACTATAAACAAAAAACTATAATAAAATGAAACGAATTATCGCACTTTTCATTTTCATTTTTACTTGCTCATTGTCCTTTTCACAGGTAACAACATCAAGTATTAAGGGTTTAATATCCGATGAAACAAACGCTGGTTTACCTGGTGCAAACGTCATTGCTGTACACACTCCAACAGGGACAACTTATGGAGCAGCTACCAACATTGACGGTCGATTTAATCTTGTGAACCTTAGAGTAGGGGGACCTTATACAATAACCGTGAGTTATGTAGGTTATAAGGATCAATCATTCTCTGATGTGTTTTTAACCTTAGGAAAAACAGAAAATTTATCATTAGCTTTAACTACGGACTCTTCACAACTTGATGAAGTTGTTCTTACAGTCAATAATGCTAACGGAGTTTTTGGTAGTGATCGAACGGGTGCGGAAACAAATGTAGGTCGTAAAGAATTGACAACACTTCCTACAATTTCTAGATCGGCTTCTGATTTTACACGTTTAGAGCCAACAGCTAGCAACGGATCTTTTGGAGGAAGAAACGATCAGTTTAATAATTTCTCTTTAGATGGTGCAATTTTTAATAATCCATTTGGATTAGATGCAGCCACCCCTGGAGGGCAAACAAACGCTCAACCCGTATCATTAGACGCCATCGATCAAATCCAAGTTTCGACTGCACCTTATGATGTAACGCAGTCAGGATTTACTGGAGCTGCAGTGAATGCGGTTACTAAAAGTGGATCGAATGAATTTAAAGGAACTGTTTACGGTTTCTATAGAAATGAAGACATGACGGGGTCTAAGATCAAAGGACAAGAAATTTTTGTTCCTTCTCTTAAACAACAGCAAACTGGATTCAGTATTGGTGGACCAATCGTGAAAAATAAATTATTCTTCTTTGCTAATTATGAGCAAGACGAAAGAACAGATTTAGGACAGGCTTGGTTACCGAACACCGGTTCTGGTGCGGTTAATGAATCAGTAGTTTTAGAATCTGACCTCGTAGCAGTACAAAGCGCCTTAGCAGATTTGGGTTATGACACTGGTGCTTATCAAGGCTTTACACACGATTCTAACTCTAGTAAAGGAATTTTTAAGCTCGATTGGAATGTAAATGACAACAACCAACTAGCGGTTATATACAACTGGCTAGATGCTTCTAAAGATAAGCCTGCACACCCCTCTGCACTAGGTGTCAGAGGACCGAGCGCAACGACGCTTCAGTTTCAAAACTCAGGGTATCAAATCAACAACAAATTAAATTCTTTTCAAATAGAATTAAATTCAAGATTATCTGAGAATGTATCTAATAAAGTTCAAGCTGGATACACGCATTTTGATGATTTTAGAAATCCAATGTCATCTCCGGCTCCGGCTATAACAATTCAAAATGGTGCAGGTCAGAATTATATTATTGCGGGTCATGAGCCATTTTCTATCAACAATGTTTTGGATCAGAAAGTGTTTCAATTGTCAAACAATATGACAATTACCAAAGCAAACCATACTTACACAGTTGGATTTTCCTATGAAAAGTTTGAATTTGATAACTCATTTAACTTAGGAGCTTATGGCTATGGAAATGCTAACGGATATGTGGGAGCTTTTGGTGCTTTTGGATCTATGGGTGATTTCTTAGCAGCTTCTACAAACGGATTGTTATCTGAAGCTTTAACAAATGCACAAGGAGTTAACGATGCTGATTCATGGGCATTAGCTGAAACCAATGTGGGTCAACTCTCATTTTACCTTCAAGATGAGTGGGATGTGACAGATAATTTTAAATTAACATACGGCTTGCGTTTTGATAAGCCTTTGTTTTTTGACTCTGCAGAAAGAGCTCAGGATGTTATCGATGTCTCTTTCTATCAACCAGAAATTCCTTACGTAAATCCTAATACAGGAGAAGTTCAATTATTGGATAGTACACAAATGCCATCAAATGATTGGTTAATTTCGCCACGTGTTGGATTTAACTACGACGTCAAAGGCGATAGTACGATCCAATTAAGAGGAGGCTCTGGTTTGTTTACAGGTCGTTTTCCTTTTGTATGGTTAGGAAACCAAATCGGTAACCCTAATTCATATTTCTACCAAATGGTAGATCCTGATTATAAGTTCCCACAAGTTTGGAGAACCAATTTAGGTTTGGATCATAAATATGACAATGGATTAATTGTTTCTGCAGACGTATCTTACACAAAAGATATCAATGGAGCACACGTACAAAACTGGGGGCTTACAGAGCCATCAGGGACTTTAGCGGGTGTAGACAATAGACCTTATTACACGGACGCTGATAAAATTAACAATGCTTACGTTTTTACAAATTCTGATAAAGGACGTATTTGGAATGCTTCTTTTAAAGCACAAAAAACATTTGACAATGGTTTATACACCATGTTAGCTTATAGTTATTTAGATTCAAAGGATGTCAACTCTATTGAAGCAGAAATCACAGGAGATGCATTTGATTTCAACCCAGTAGTTGGAAATGCCAATTCAGACGAACTCTCTTACTCTAGATATGGTGATACGCATCGAATTATTGGAGTTGCAAGTAAAAAATGGAATTACGGTACCGATAACAAATGGGGAACCACACTTTCTACTTTCTTTGAGTATTCTCGTGGGGGGCGTTTTAGCTATACCTATGCAGGTAACATCAACGGCGATACATCGTTCCAAAACAATGATCTTCTATATGTACCAACATCGGCAGAAATTCAACAAATGCAGTTTGATCCTGCAGCAGGTCCAGGACAAGCAGAAGCTTTTGATAATTACATATCACAAGATGATTATCTAAGCGGTCGCAGAGGACAATATGCAGAGCGTTACGGCGCACAAGCACCATGGAGAGGCCGTTGGGATGTGAAGTTTTTACAAGATTACAAAATCAAAGTCTCTGAAAATAAAACCAACACGATACAATTTAGTGTGGATGTGTTAAATGTTGGAAACTTAATTAGATCTGAATGGGGCTTAGTACAACAGCCAAATAACACCTCTCCAATTGGAGTCAGTGTTGATCCGGCCACATTGGAACCTACCTATTCATTTAATCCAAACCAAACTGAAACCTTTGGATACGATTCAAGTTTAGCCTCTAGATGGCAAATGCAATTTGGATTACGCTACATCTTCTAGTATTAATTCAATCTTATTTTATAAATTTGCGCCCTATTATTAGGGCGCATTTTTTTTATACAGCATGAAATACACAAGATTAACAAAAGAACAGTTTGAAGAATTAAATCAAGAGTTTATCAATTTCTTAGCAACCCAATCCATCACTGCAGATGAATGGAAAGAAATTAAAGAACAAAAGCCACAGGTAGCCGAAGAAGAATTGGATATTTTTAGCGACTTGGTTTGGGAAGGGGTCTTGTCTAAAGTAGAGTTTTTAGAAAATATAGCTCCGCAACATATGTATTTATTCAAGGTTGAGGGATCAATGATGCGGTTGATTGGGCTTAAAATAAAAAAAGACGATATCGATTTGACCACCAAAGAAGGATTTGGATGGTTAAGAACTAATTTAATGTCAGACCAAGTTGAATTATTTAACGCGGATAAAACACTTGAAGCCGATAAAAACGCAAAATTATTTAAACTAATTGTTCAAGGATCCTCCATCACTAAAGGGGAACTTTTTAAGTATTTAGACGATCTAATTGGATAGGTTCGTAAAAAGAAAGATATTTGTTAATTAAATACAACCATGGTATCTAAACCACGTATATCTAAAGGAACACGAGATTTTTCTCCAAAGCAGTTAGCAAATCGCGACTACATTTTTAGTACCATAAAGTCAAATTTCAAAAAATTTGGATTTCAACCCATTGAAACGCCGAGCTTTGAATTGGCGGAAACCTTATTGGGTAAATACGGAGAAGAAGGGGATCGCCTTATTTTTAAGATTTTAAATTCAGGAGATAAAGTCAAAAAAGCCGATTTACAAGCGCTTGAAGAAGGCAATCTTGCACGCTTTTCAAACTCGCTTACAGAGAAAGCATTGCGCTATGATTTAACGGTTCCCTTTGCGCGCTATGTGGCACAATATCAAAATGACATTGTATTTCCATTCAAACGCTTTCAAATTCAACCTGTTTGGCGTGCCGATCGTCCTCAAAAAGGACGCTTTCAAGAATTTTACCAGTGTGATGCCGATGTGGTTGGTTCAAAATCTCTATGGCAAGAAATTGAATTCATTCAATTGTATGACGCTGTATTTTCTGATTTAAAGCTAGAGGGTGTTACTATTAAAATAAACAACAGAAAAATATTAGCTGGCATCGCCGAATTGATAGGCGCTCAAGATAAGCTTATCGATTTTACAGTAGCTTTGGATAAGCTTGATAAAATTGGAGCAGAAAAAGTTAAAGAAGAAATGCTCAATAAAGGCATCACTGCCAACGGCATTTCTAAACTCGAACCTCTTTTTAATTTGACAGGCAATTTCTCAGAACAATTACAATCTTTAAAATCTATTTTAAGCACTTCTACGGAAGGCATAAATGGTGTAGAAGAATTAGAGTTTATTGCGTATTCTGTGGCTTCATTAGGACTTAAAACCGCTAAGTTACAAATGGATGTCACCTTAGCACGAGGACTTAATTATTATACAGGCGCAATCTTTGAAGTTGCTGCACCAGATTCCGTACAAATGGGCTCTATTGGTGGTGGTGGTCGTTACGATGACTTGACCGGAATTTTTGGTTTAAAAGATGTGAGTGGAGTGGGAATAAGCTTTGGTTTGGACCGTATCTATTTGGTCTTAGAAGAATTAAACTTATTTCCAACGGATCAAACACAATCAACAAAAGTGCTTTTTATCAATTTTGGAGCTTCAGAAAGTTTGTACAGCCTTAAAGCGATTACAGCTTTACGTTCAAAATCTATTGCAACTGAGTTATATCCAGATGCTGTGAAGCTAAAAAAGCAAATGATGTACTGCAACAAGCGCGAAATTCCTTTTGTTGTTATGGTTGGAGAAGCAGAAATGGAACAGAATAAGTACTTGCTAAAAAACATGAGTTCTGGAGATCAACAATTATTATCCCTAGAGGAACTGATAAAATTTGTTTCTTAATTATTTAGTTTATTTCAATAAAGACCTGTAGAAACTCAAAGGGTTCTCAATAATTAAATTTCAACATATAAAATTAATTACCTCTTTATCAAACAGTTTAAAACATTAGACTGCTAAATGAATGGGTAAAAAAAAAGACTTCCAATTTCTTGAAAGTCCTTTTAAAATCTTGTAGCGAGAGCGGGGCACGATCCCGCGACCTCCGGGTTATGAATCCGACGCTCTAACCAGCTGAGCTACCTCGCCATAATTAGATGGCTGCAAATATAAAAACAATATATCGCCTCACAAATAAATCCCTATTTAAAAAAAATTAAATTTCTTTACAGAACTAAGTAATTATTGTATATATTGGATTTTTAAATCTTTAAAATTCCCAATGAGCGATAAAATTAAATTTGAGTTAGAATTCCCCATACAAGCATCACCTCAATTATTGTATCAATACGTTTCAACGCCTTCTGGATTGTCGGAATGGTTTGCAGATAATGTGAATTCAAGAGGTGAATTATTTACTTTTATATGGGATGATTCAGAAGAGCAAGCTAAATTATTAACTAAAAAAAATGGAGAACGTGTCAAATTCAAATGGCTAGAAAGTGATGAGGATCCATCCTATTTTGAAATCCGAATTCAAGTTGATGGAATCACAAAAGATGTATCGTTAATGATTACAGATTTTGCAGAAGATGATGAAGTAGAAGAGACAAAGATGCTTTGGGATAATCAAATATCAGATCTTAAGCAAATATTAGGTTCTTCCTAGACATTTTTTATTTTTAAACTATATTTGTCCTGATTTATTCAGGACTTTTTTTATGATAAATAGTAACGGCGAATTACTTACAGAACAACAAGCAAAACTATCGATTTTCAATCGAGGAATTGCGTATGGAGATGCACTTTTTGAAACCCTCAAAACCTTAAACGGAAAAATTCTTTTTTGGGAAGATCACTATTTTAGATTGATGGCATCTATGCGAATTTTAAGAATGGAAATTCCAATGTCCTTCACTCCTGAGTTTTTAGAATCTCAAATTCTAGAATTATTAATGCATCATAATTCCAATTCAAACTCTTTTAGAGTTAAATTAATGGTTTTTAGGAACCAAGGTGGGTTTTATACCCCACTTACCAATGATGTATCTTATTTTATAACAGCAGAACCCTTAGAGGTAGATTTATATTTATTTGATAATTCTGATTATAGAGTGGAGTTGTTTAAAGATTTTTATGTCACTCCAGGACTCTTATCAACCTTAAAAACAAATAACAAGGTGCTCAATGTCTTAGGAAGTGTTTATGCTAAAGAGAATCAATATGAGAACTGTTTATTACTAAACACCAATAAAAGTATAGTGGAAGCACTTAATGGGAATTTGTTTTTAGTCAAAGACAATGTGATAAAGACCCCCCCTTTGGAAGACGGTTGTTTAAATGGCATCATGCGCAAGCAAGTTTTAGAAATTATTAAAAAGATTCCTGATTTTGAATGCATTGAAGCCTCCATATCTCCATTTGAATTACAAAAAGCGGACGAGTTGTTTGTGACCAATGTGATCCAAGGAATTCAGCCAATAAAAGTATATAGAAAAAAGAATTTCACTACCGATGTGAGTCAAAGTATTTTAGCGAAGTTAAACATGACTGTAAGACTTTCTTAATTGTATGCAGGATTTTCAGGGGCGTTAGACCAGATGCTATAATCGCCACCAAGTTCCAACATTTTTTCTTTCCAAAAACTCGTATTCACTTTTTCAATAATCGTTTTGTGATGATTGTTTTCAGATAGAATCCATGTATGGGCTAATAATTCTGAGGTTAATTGATTGGTTTCCCATCCAGAATAACCTAGAAAAAACCGAATGTCATTAGAATCTAATTTATTTTGTTGAATCAGTTTAGTAACTTTTTCAAAATTCCCACCCCAATACAATCCCTGAGAAATTTCAATGCTATCGGGAATTAGAGTTGGTATTTTATGGATATAATAAAGATTATCTTGCTCAACAGGTCCTCCATTATATACTTTGAACGGAATTTCAATTTCAGGAATCAAATCTTGAAGTGTAAAATCTAGTGGCTTGTTTAAAATAAAACCAATAGAACCATCGTTGTTATGATCGGCAATAATAATAATTGATCTATTGAACGACATATCGCCAATAATAGAGGGTTCTGCAATTAGTAAGTGGCCTTTTTTTAAATAGATATTTGACATCTCTAGTTCTAAATTATCTACTAAATATAGGTAATATATTTTACACTTAAAAATTCTATCTAGATTGTTAAGACTGAAGTTTGTCTAATAATTGGGAACTTGCCTTAAATTTTACAGTATTTTTTGCTGGAATTGCTAATGGTTCATTTGTTTTAGGATTTCTTCCTATGCGTGCTGAGCGCTCATATACAGACCAAGTCCCAAATCCTGTCAGTGAAACTTTGTTTCCGTTTTGAAGCGACTTAGAGGTAGCCTCTAAGAACGCTTCCAAGGCTATTTGAGCCGATACTTTTGAAATTCCAGCACAGATTGCCATGTGCTCTACTAGGTTGTTTTTTTTCATTCTTTTGGCTTAGTTTTATAGCATTCGTGCATTTTCGTGAAAGGTAAATCCATTTAAAAAGGATACTGCATCCATTTGTCTTTTTCCGGGGAATTTGAAGCTGACCAGTTCTATGTAGCCCCCATTTACGGCAACTTTAATAGCTTTATTTGATACAATGAGGTGCCCATTCTTGTGTTCGTGAGATTCCGGATGTTCCAAAACTTCATACAATTTGATATTTAAAAGCTCATCCCCATTAGATAAAAGGCCCCATGCCGATGGATAAGGGTAAAGTCCTCGAACCATATTGTAAATAGTCTTTAAGGAAGAACTCCAATCAATTTTACAATTGTCCTTATTTAATTTGTATGCGGTTTTAGTTTCTTTAATTGGCTGAATCGTTGTTTTTATGTTTCCACTTTCTATAATTTGAATGGTTTTTATGACTAGATCACTCCCTAAATGCATTAATTTGTCATGTAATTCACCTGCATTTTCGGTCGCACTGATCTCAATTTTAGATTGCATGATTACCGCCCCAGTATCTATTTTATCATCGATAAAAAAGGTAGTGACACCCGTTTCTTTTTCGCCGTTTATAATTGCCCAATTAATAGGGGCTGCTCCTCGATAGTCCGGGAGTAAAGAAGCGTGTAAATTAAAAGTTCCTAATACGGGCATTTGCCACACAACTTTTGGTAGCATCCTAAAAGCGACTACAATTTGAAGGTTGGCATTTAAGGCTTTTAAATCTGTTAAAAAAGTTTCGTCTTTTAAGTTGTTTGGTTGCAAAAAAGTTAATCCTTTAGATTTTGAGTATGCTTTTACCGCAGATTCATGAATTTTTTGGCCACGACCTGCTGGACGATCAGGTGCAGTAATAACCCCAGCAATCGTATAATTGTGTTTTAAAAGCCCATCTAATACAGTCACCGCAAATTCAGGAGTGCCCATAAATACAATACGAATATTTTCTTGTGTCATGACGTTTTGAGTATGTATGTGTTTCTTTTTGTTAATTCTATCAATTCTCTTTCTAAAAGGTTGGTAATTACAGTAGTTATTTTTTTTTGGTTAAAGTGAGAAAGTGCTTCCAGTTTTCTGGAAGTGAGAGCCCCTTTTTCTAGTAAAGTTAAGATTGTTTTCAAATCGTCTTCAGAAAATGAACTATGTTTGGTTTGCTTCAAACAACTCGAACAAATTCCACAGGGTTTAGAATCTGTTTCTTCAAAGTAAGTTAGTAATTTCTGGCTTTTACAAACACCATCGTTTTTAATATAATTAAATACCGACTGGAGTTGAACTTTTTTTAATTCCTGTTGTTGTGAAACGATTTTTGATATTCTATGAATTGTTTTGTCGTCTTCTCTTGGTTCAATAAAAGTGATTTGGGCATCAGTTTTTGATGATTCAAATTGAATTATTTGTGCTTTATCTAAAGCGTTTAAATGCAATATGACTTCGTCTTCAGAAAGGTTTGTTTTTTTTGCGATGGTCTGTGTAAAAATTTCAGTAGAATGATCAAACACCCCTTCGTGACTTCTTAATATTACCTTAATTATAAGAGCTTGTTTTGGATGTTTTTCAAGGTAATTAAACAAGGCTGTGTTTCCAATAACGATTTGTAAAAAGGCGGTGTTCTTAAACCGTTCTTCCATTGAAATGATACTAGTTCTGTCTAAGATTTTAAGACCATTATACGTTAAGATTGAAGGCAAATTATAGGTATTGCAAAATAATTTAAAATTAAAGTTGCGAACCGTATCAACTCCTTCTCCGTAAGAAATTTGAAAATAATTACACAACCGTTTATAGATTTTTTTTAAGTATGTAGTGTCGGGTTGGCTGTTGAGGAATTGATTTTTAGAGCTCTGTTCATCAGCGGTGTTTTGCAGAATTACTGCATAAGCGTTATCGTTATTTCTTCCTGCTCGTCCTGCTTCTTGATAATAGCTTTCTAAACTCTCTGGTAAATTGTGATGAATAACGGTTTGTACGTTGGCTTTGTCAATTCCCATCCCGAAGGCGTTTGTTGCTACCATCACTTGATTTTGATTTGAAATCCAAGTCTCAAATTGAGTATCTTTTTCCTTGACACTTAATCCCCCATGATAGTACCCACTTGTAATTCCTATGTTGTTTAAGTACCCTGAAATTTCGAGTGTTGCTTTTCTGTTTCTTACGTAGATGATGGAGCTGCCAGTATATTTTTTTAGAATCTGAACAGTTTTGAAATATTTATCTTCACAATCTAAGGATAAATAGGCCAGATTGGGGCGATGAAAAGAGGTTTTGAAAATTTTAGGGTCGATACAATCTAATTGATTGCTTATGTCATTTACAACCATGGCAGTTGCTGAAGCAGTTAATCCAATCACATTTACAGTAGGGTGGAGGGTTCTCAACACTTTTATGTCTCTGTATGCTGGTCTAAAATCATGTCCCCATTGACTGATGCAATGGGCTTCGTCGACTGCAATTAGATTGACTTTCATTTGTTTGATACGTTCTTGTACTAAATCTTGTTGCAAACGTTCGGGTGAAAGATAGAGGAATTTATAGTTTCCGTAAATACAATTATCCAACATCCGATCGATATCTTCGTAACTAAATCCACTGCTAAGAGCCATTGCTTTAATGCCTTTTGATTTCAAAGTATTCACCTGATCTTGCATCAATGCTATGAGGGGAGAAACCACAATGCAAATACCTTCTTTTATAAGTGCTGGTATTTGAAAACAAATCGACTTCCCGCCACCTGTTGGTAAAAGTGCTATGCAGTCTTCATTAGCTAAAACCGCTTCAATAATTTCTTCTTGCTGTGATTTAAACTCAGAAAATTTCCAATAGTGTTCCAATATTTCAATTGGATACTTCATTCACTTTTGTTTAAATGATTTAAAATAAAATCGAGGCGTTCTTCAACTGTCCCAAAAGGAGTGTCGATTATAGTATATCCGTAGTCTGTGTAGGTTTTAACCAGAAAATCGTGAAGGATCAACGCTTGTTCAAACGTTTCGTAACGTTCGTTGTCTTGCTTGTAAATAGCTTTCCAAGGTTTTAAAATAAAGATTTTATCGTAGATATGTTGACTGCAAATGGTTTTAAATGTGTTTGGGTAACTGGTTTTTAAATAATCTAAATAGGCAACTACATCAGGAATCCCACGATCAAAAAATACGAATCCACCTTCAAGTGCATTTGCTTCTAAAAATTGTTTTTGACGTCCAAGTAAAAGATGCTCGCTAAACAATAAAGGATCTTCCAAAAATAATTGTTCGATTCCTTTTTCTTGCGCTTTTAGGGTAACTTGTCTTGAAATTTCTTCCATACAATTATAACCTTTTATTTTTAGAGCATTGATTAAGGTTGTTTTACCAGTACCTGGCCCTCCAATAAGTACAATCTTTTGAGTTTTCAAGTTGTTTTCTATATTTCTTGTAAAATTCGTGATTTAAAAGGGAAATAAAAAATCAGATATAATGTATATTTGTACACTTAGCATTAAACAATGGATAAATCTATAAACCCAGAAGAATTTTATAATAATTTAAAAGAGAAGCTACAGGACACTTCTGTTTGGCCTTCCGAGTATTTATATAAGTTTATTATTAAATCGGATCCTATCAAAATTAATACTATTGAAGGGATATTTGATAATATGGGTGCAGTTATAAAAACTAATACTTCAAAAAATGGAAATTATACAAGTATTTCTATTAATGTTGTAATGAACAGTTCTGAAGTGGTTATACAGAAATATAAAGAAGTTGGAGTTCAAGTGGAAGGTGTTATCTCACTCTAAAAACAGGACTTTTAAGCATCTTATAAAATACCATTAGACTCACATTATTTTTTTGTATTTTGCAAACACTTTAATTTAAAATAAAAGATCGCATACATGACAGCGTTAACAGATCAACTAGAATATAATACTGAACGAGAACACTTAATCATCCCTGAATATGGAAGACATTTACAAAAAATGATCAACTATGCTGTGGCTCAAGATTCAAAAGAAGAACGCAATCGCTTAGCTAAAGCTATTATTTCTGTGATGGGAAATATGCAACCTCATTTACGTGATGTTCCTGATTTTCAACATAAACTTTGGGACCAATTATTTATCATGTCTGATTTAAAACTGGATGCTGATTCTCCTTTTGATAAGCCCACTGAAGAAATGTTGAGCATCCGTCCAGAACCGTTAAAATATCCTCAGAATTTTCCTAAATACCGTTTTTATGGAAACAATATAAAAACAATGATTGACGTAGCCAATACATGGGAACCAGGAGAGATGAAAGATGGATTGGAATACACCATCGCTAATCACATGAAAAAATCATTTCTAAATTGGAATAAAGATACGGTTGAAGACGCTGTTATTTATGGTCATCTTTTTGAACTTTCAGTAGGGAAAATTGATTTGCGTAACAGTACAGAAGCCTTAAGTGAAGTTTCAAGTTTATTAAAAGTTCAACGCAAATTTGCTAGTCAAAAGAAGCCATCAAAAAAGAACCATCACCAAAGAAATAGAAAACGGTATTAGTATTAAGATCAAATAGAACTTTACAAAACACACTACTCATTTAAATTACCACATATTGAAAACTTTTAAAATTGAAGGTGGACACCAATTGAAAGGAGCGATTCAACCACAAGGCGCCAAAAACGAAGCACTTCAAATTTTGTGTGCTGTTATATTATCCCCAGAAAAAATTACCATACACAATATTCCGGATATAATTGATGTCAATAAACTTATTATTTTATTGGGTAAGCTTGGAGTAAAAGTTATTAAGTTAGCCAAAGGCAGTTATTCTTTTCAGGCTGATGAAATCAATTTAGAGTATTTAGAAACAGAAGCATTTAAGAAAGACGGTCGTGGATTAAGAGGTTCAATCATGATTGTAGGACCACTTCTTGCTCGATTTGGAAAAGGATATATTCCTAAGCCAGGGGGCGATAAAATTGGTCGCAGACGTTTAGATACTCATTTCGAAGGTTTTATTAAGTTAGGAGCTAATTTCAGATACAATCGCGAAGATCATTTTTATGGTGTAGAGGCAAAAGAGTTAAAAGGAACATATATGTTATTGGATGAAGCATCGGTAACAGGTACTGCTAATATTGTAATGGCAGCAGTCTTAGCCACAGGGACAACAACCATATATAATGCTGCGTGTGAGCCTTATTTGCAGCAACTCTGTAAAATGCTCAATAGAATGGGCGCAAAGATTTCCGGAATAGGTTCAAATATGTTAACTATTGATGGTGTTAAAGCCCTAGGAGGAACCGAGCATACTATGTTACCAGACATGATTGAAATTGGCAGTTGGATTGGATTGGCGGCTATGACAAAAAGTGAACTAACTATAAAAAATGTAAGTTGGGATGATTTGGGAGTGATTCCAAATGTATTTCGAAAACTAGGAATTACCATTGAAAGAAAAGGGGACGATATTTTTATTCCTGCGCATATAAATGGTTATGAAATTCAAAATTATATAGATGGCTCAATATTGACTATTTCAGATGCGCCATGGCCTGGGTTTACCCCCGATTTATTAAGTATTATCCTTGTTGTTGCGACTCAAGCGAGAGGGAGTGTGTTGATCCATCAAAAAATGTTTGAAAGCCGTTTATTCTTTGTCGATAAATTAATTGATATGGGTGCAAAAATCATTCTTTGTGATCCCCACCGTGCCTCAGTAATTGGACATGATTTTACATCAAGTCTAAAAGCTACAACCATGACTTCTCCAGATATTAGAGCAGGGGTTTCCTTATTAATTGCAGCACTTTCTGCCAAAGGAACTTCTACGATTCATAATATTGAACAAATTGATCGAGGGTATGAAAACATAGACGACCGTTTACGCGCAATTGGTGCAAAAATTGAACGAGTCGAATTGTAAAGTGGACATCTTAAACTAGATTTTTCCAAATAATTAAGGAATTAAATACTATGAATTTAGAAAAGGTTCTCCAAGAGCGTAGTCAACACAGTTGTGAACTTTGTAAATCTACCGTAAATCTAACCATCTACACAGTTCAACCTTCAGTAAAAGTAAATATTTCCGACAGTATCTATGCGTGTGAAACTTGTATTTCACAGATCGAAAATTCCGACTTATTAAATCCAAACTATTGGCGTTGTCTAAATGACAGTATGTGGAGTGAGCATCTTCCGGTTCAAGTCATGGCGTGGCGCATGCTTAATCGTGTATTATCGGCGGGTTGGTCTCAGGGTTTATTAGATATGATGTATCTAGATGAAGAACCATTAGAATGGGCTAAAGCTCTTGGAGATGGTGTGGAAGAGGCAAATAAAGTAGTTCACAGAGATGTTAATGGGGTTGTTTTACAAGCTGGCGATAATGTAGTTTTAATTAAAGATTTAAAAGTCAAAGGATCTAGTATGATTGCTAAGCAAGGTACAGCTGTCCGAAGGATCTCTTTGGACCATGAGAATGAAACTTATATTGAAGGGAAAATCGATGGTAAGCAGATTGTAATTATCACCCAATTTGTAAAGAAACTTTAGTTTTTTCCTAAGGCCTTCTTATAAGTCGAAAGACAACGCTCTCTAGCAAATTTATGATCTACCATAGGCTTTGGATAGGTTAATTCCTGATATTCAGGAACCCATTTTTTAATGTATTCATGCTCTTTATCAAAATTAGTAACCTGGGTTGTAGGATTAAAAATTCTAAAATACGGAGCTGCATCCACGCCACAACCCGCTACCCATTGCCAATTACTCACGTTGCTCGAAAGTTCAAAATCATGAAGTTTTTCGGCAAAATAGGCTTCTCCTAAACGCCAATCTATCAAAAGATGTTTACACAAAAAACTACCTACCAGCATACGTACTCGGTTGTGCATAAACCCTGTTTGATTTAGTTCTCTCATTCCCGCGTCTACAAGAGGATACCCTGTGTTTCCATCACACCATTTTTTATATTCTTTAGGGTCATTACGCCATTGAATTGCATCGTATTGAGGCTTGAAACTCTTGGTGACGGTATGAGGGAAATGCCATAGAATTTGCATAAAAAATTCACGCCAAATCAACTCCTTTAAAAAGGTGATGTTGGTATGTTGAATGGCTTTTGATACAACTTCTCTAACGCTTACTGTTCCAAAACGTAAGTGAGGACCTAATTTTGAGGTTCCATCAATCGCAGGAAAATTTCGTGTTGATTCATAATTTTCAATGATATCGCTTTTTATGTTGTAAGGTGCGATTTTAATAGGGTTTGGTTCAAACCCCATAGAATTCAAATCTATCCAAGGAAATGAATTTGATTTGTAAGTATTACTCAGTGATTTTTTTGAGTTAAATGTGTTGCAATGATCGGTATTGAAAGCGGCTAACCATTTTTTTGAAAAAGGGGTATAGACCTTATAAGGGAGACCATCATCTTTAGTTATTTCATCTTGTTCAAAAATCACTTGATCTTTTTTTGATTTTAGTTTGATGAACTTTGAATTTAATAAATCTGAGATGCTTTGATCTCGTGATAGGGCATAGGGTTCATAATCGCGATTGCAATACACCGTTTTTACATCGTATTGATTTACAAGTTGTTCAAATATTTTTTTAGGTGTTCCGTGATAAACAGAAAGTCCACTACCATGATGTTCTAAGCTCGTATGAATTGATTTAAGCTGTTCATGAATAAACGCAACTCTAGCATCATTTTTAGGCAAGGAATCTAATATAGAAGGATCAAAAATAAAAATAGGAAGTACAGCCTCTTTGTTGTTTAAAGCTTCATATAATCCATGATTATCGTGCAATCTTAAATCTCTTCTAAACCAGAATATTGATACAGTTTTTTTCATTAATAAGTTCCAAATAATTCGGTTAATTTCTTTTGTCTGTGAGCAAAAATTTCCTCCAATTTAGGTTTCACAATAAACGGATGAACAAGCTGTCCTAGCCACCCCATTGGAACTTTATAGTCAATAATATCTTCCATTTCTACCCCTCCATCAATTTCCTTGATAAAATGTTTGTGATGCCAAAGCGCATAGGGTCCAAACCGTTGCTCATCTACAAAATAATGTTGGTCTTTTACCTGTGTGATTTCTGTGACCCATTTTGTTTTAATCCCTAAAATTGGGGTGACTATATATTGTATGATTTGACCTGGGTACATGGGGCGATCAGCTCCAGATATTATATCAAAACTCATATACTCTGGAGTAATGGTCTTTAGGTTCGTAGGATTTGATAAAAATGCCCAAGCTTCTTCTAAACTAATGGGTAGATTTTGCTTTTTATGTAGGGTATAAATTCTCATATTTAATTATATAATGCGATGTATAAGTTTAAAGATGTAGCAATCAACAACCACAAACAATAGGGAAGGACGTAAAAACGCTTATGCTTTAGGTTGTGGTTGTAAGCGATTAAAAAATAAAACATTAACAGAGTAAGAACGATGATGTTGAGAAGCCCTAAAATAATCATGTGTTGATTGAAAAAGAAATAATTCCAAATAACATTTAATATAAATTGTAAGCTAAATAATATAATAACTTTTTTTGACCGATCTACCTGAATTAAAAAAGTCATATACACAGAAAAAAGAATCATGATGCTGCTCCAAGCAACTCCAAAAACCCAACCTGGAGGTGACCAAGGTGCTTGATTTAAGTTGATGTACCATTCAGTTCTTGGTCCGCCGTTCATGAGCCAACTCCCAATGGCAAGGGCACTAAAATTAATGAAAAGAAAAAGGAGAAATCCTTTATAAAATTTCATTAGCTGTTTAGTTTGTCAATTTCATCTAGCAGTCCTTGAGCTTCTGCATACTTCGCATCACTCGCTGAACGGTTTGTAGTTGAAAGTTCGTGCCATTCAGACATTAACTTCTTATAACGGTCTTGAAGTTTTTCTACTGGGGTTTTTGTTTTAAAAATTCCAAACATAACTTATATTATTTGACGGGTTATTTTACTACTTAAAGGTTTTGTAATCGAGTAGAAATAATCAACAAAAGCTCCGTTTCCATCAACCAAATACTTTTGAAAATTCCATTTCACAGAAGTACTCTTAATTCCATTCAAATCTTTATCTGTTAACCATTTATAAAGTGGGTGTTGGTGGTCTCCTTTGACATCGATTTTTTCGGTCATTAAAAAGGTGACCCCATAATTTTTTGAACAGAACGATTGTATTTGATCTGCAGAACCAGGTTCTTGGCTTCCAAACTGGTTGCAGGGAACTCCAATGACCATCAATTTATCTTGATACATATCATACAGTTTTTGCATATCAGCATATTGACCCGTAAATCCACATTCAGAAGCTACATTTACAAACAAAATGTGTTTTCCTTTGTAATCGTTTAGGTTGATGGGAGTACCATCTAGATTATTAATTTCTATAGAATATAATGACATGTTTTGTTCTTTTTTTATTTGTGAATTTGCAGTAATTGAAATTAGAAAAACGATTAATAAAACTATTAACCTAAGTAGATTCATTTGTTATAATTTTAAGGAAACAATACCACAGTCTAGATTGAAAATCTGTCCTGAAATTGATTTTGATACATCTGATAAAAGATAGGTGGCCATTGCTGCAACTTCAGTAGGTTCAAGGTATTTTTTCAATGGATGTCTTTGAATTGTGCTTTCAATCATGCGTTCGTTTCTCAAAAACTTAGCAGCTAATTCGGTGTCTGTAATAGTTGGTGCAATTGCATTTACTCTAATTTTAGGAGCTAAATCGGCAGCAACAGATTTTGTTAATCCTTCAACAGCTGATTTTGCTGTTGCGATACTGGCATGAAAAGGCATTCCTAATTTTGTAGCAACGGTACTGAACAAAACAATGGAGGCAGACTCGCTTGTAGCTAGAGCTTTTGTATAAGCTTGAATACATTTGACCGCACCAATAACGTTAATTTCAAAATCGGTTTTAAAATCATCAACACTTAGCCTGTTAAAAGGTTTTAGGTTGATACTTCCAGGGCAGTAAATCAATCCATCAGCTGCTTCAATTTCGGGCAAGTCATCCGTTAATACATCACATGTAAAATGGGACAAGTTGGCGTGTTGAAAATCCGGAGATGTTCTGCTAATATTGATAACTTGATGTTCGCTGAGAAGGTTTTCTGTAATGGCTTTCCCAATTCCTTTACTACCTCCAATAATAATAATTTTTTTCATGCTTGTAACGGACGTCCTTTTAAACGTTTTTCAATTTTTTGTTTGATTGTAGTTAAGCGCTTCATTAAATCCATAAGTTGAGGATCCTTGGAAGTCTTATATATTTCATTTACCCCCAATATTAATGATTTTACTTCTCTTGATGCTTCGATTCGTTCACTCGTTGTTTTGAATGTGAGTGGTTTTTGTTCGAACGCTTCTGCTTGTTTTACAACATCCATAGTTATAGTTTTAAATAATTTTGTAATTCAGCAATTTTTGCTGTGGTATTAAAAGCGCCACCATAAAAAGTGGTCACAGTTGCAGAGGTGTCATCTTTGATTCCTCTAGAAGAGACACAAAGATGCTTTGCATCGATAATAACTGCTACATCCTCTGTTCCCAAAATACCCTTTAATTCTTCTGCAATTTGATTGGTAAGGCGTTCTTGAACCTGTGGTCTTTGGGCATAGTATTGTACTATCCGATTTAGTTTTGACAATCCAATGACTTTCCCTGCAGATATATAAGATACATGAGCTTTTCCGATAATTGGCACAAAATGGTGCTCGCAATTTGAATAGAACGTAATGTCTTTTTCTACCAACATCTGGTTATATTGATACTTATTATCAAATAAAGCTACTTTTGGTTTGTTTTTTGGATTTAATCCAGAAAATATTTCATCAATATACATTTTTGCGACACGTTCTGGCGTACCTTTAAGAGAGTCATCTGTAAGATCTAACCCTAAAACATCCATTATTTCATGAAATAAAATTGCTATTTTATCTTTCTTTTCAACGTCAGAAAGCTTAAAGGCGTCCTTTTTCATAGGGGTTTCTAAGCCTGTAAAAAGATGATCATCACCAATTTCATGAGTGTTAAAACCATTTAAAGGTTTTACATTTGCTGTAGTAATTTTAGTATTCATATGATATTTTATCGCTTAGATATTTTGTTATGTGTTATTTGTCGCTGTCTGGAACATTTGAATCTACCAGATTCAAAAGACCGCAATTTTTGATGTTTTGTTTTTCTTCCTTGAACCCGTGCTCTCCACAATCGAAAGCTTTTTGGTTTCATGTGAGTCCGCATCAGTTTAATAACTTCTTGCTCGCTCAATTTGAATTGATGTTCAATAGCTTCAAAAGTGGTTCGATCTTCCCATGCCATTTCAATAATTCGATCAATTTCTATCACCCCTAAATTCATGATACAGGAATTTTAAACTGTTCGTCAAACAATACCTTTTCTTCTAATAAAGATCTTAAAAAATTTTTATTTTCATAAAAATTCTTCGATTTTTTGAAATGTATGAACCTACCTTGGGCGTGTATGCTCATCCCGTCCGTTTTATAAAGTACTAAATGGTAAAAAGGAATTGCCCAAGTAAAATTTTTAAGACCCTTTGTTATGTGAATTAAAATGCCTTTTTTGCGCATTTCAATATTGGCATAATTTATATCTGAGACAGTATTTAAAATGGGATTCAAGTTTGGACTAACTTTATCGACAATCATCCGTTTTGATCCGATTCCACGTCGTTTTATCGCTTCAAAAAAGGTGTAAGGTTTACCAACAAAATTATCAAATAATTGTTTGTGTTCCTTGTTGTAGTATGTTGTATCTAGAACCAATAGTTATTTTTATAAACCAAACATACACAATGTTCAATTATTTAAAATAACAATTAAACAAATATTAACATTTTTTATAGGAGATTAAAAATTTTCAGGAGTTTCAATGACTTGTGATGCTCTCATTTTCATAGCTACTAGTTCTTCAGTAGAGAACTTATTTAACACAGAATACATCATTTTCATTCGGAAATTTGAGGCCAATTGTGGGCGTTTATCATCTAAAAAATTCCAGTACAAACTATTAAAAGGACAGGCGTTATCTCCCAAGCGCTCTTTGACATTGTATTTACATTCACTGCAATAATTACTCATTTTATTAATGTAACTACCAGATGAAACATAAGGTTTTGTTGCGATCAATCCACCATCTGCAAATTGACTCATTCCGCGAGTGTTGGGAAGTTGCACCCACTCTAAAGCATCAATATAAATTCCTAAATACCAATCGTCCACTTCATCAGGGTGTGTTTGGGTTAACAATAAATAATTACCCGTAATCATTAGTCGTTGAATGTGATGTGCATAGGCATTATCCAAGGAATTGTTTATAGTTTTACTTAAGCAATTCATTTTGGTGTCTCCCGTCCAAAAAAACTTCGGAATTCTGTGCTGATTATCAAGGGTGTTAAGTGTTTTATATTTGGGCATTTGTGCCCAATACATACCTCTCATATATTCACGCCATCCGATCACTTGTCTGATAAATCCTTCTACTTGAGATATTGAAATTTTTTCCGAATTCGCACGATAATGCATCAGAACGGACTCTACAATTTCTTTAGGACTGATCAATTTTAAGTTCATCGCAAAGGATAGACGAGAGTGGAACAAATATACTTCCTCGTTGTGTAAGGCATCTTGATAATCCCCAAAATGAACTAGTAAGTTTTGATTAAAATAGTCCAGTTGTTGTAAGGCTTGCTGTAAATTTATAGGGTATGAAAAAGTAGTGGAAACAAATCGACCTATAGTATCAATGTCACTAGAACTTATTGTATTCAATACATCACTCACAGGGTTTTTAAAGTCTAAAAAAGATGGTATCCCCGGAGAGCCCTTCCATTTGTTACGATTGCTTTTGTCATAATTCCATTCGCCACCTTCGGGTTGTTCTCCGTCCATCAAAATGTGATGTTTTTGACGCATATACCTGTAAAACCGTTCCATTAAAAACTGTTTTTTTCCTTTAAAGAACACGGATAGTTCGTCACGTTTGGTATAGAAATGTTCCGTATCAAATTCTCTAAATGGAACGGTGAGTGTGTTGCAAAACGTTTGGAGTTGGGCATCTAAACGATATTCATCTGGTGATTGGTACTCAAACATTTCGATCCCTTGTGACTCAATAATGTGATTGAGGTTGCTTTTTAGATTTTGAAAGTTGGTATTATCATCTAAAGTTAAATAAACCACTTTATGACCTTGAGCTTCCAATTGTTTTGAGAATTCGCGCATGGCAGTGAAAAAACCAACCACTTTTTGAATGTGATGTTTGACATAATCTGTCTCTTGTCTCATCTCAAACATACAATAGAGGTTTGATTCCGAAACAGTTTCAAACCACGAATGTCGTATGTTTAGTTGATCTCCAAGAATGAGACGAAGTGTTTTCATGTAAAATAAAATTTATTTTGAGGTTGTCATTATTTTTTTCCAACCAAATTAAGCTAAGCTATTTTTTTTCGTAGACTGCTGCATTTTTTACTACAATACTTAACAAACTCCCAATTTTTCTCCCATTTCTTACGCCATGTAAACGGCCGCTGACATTGTACACAAACTTTGGATGGTAGAAACGTTTTTTTCAATGTAGGTGTTGGTTTATTTCTTTGGACGTTGGTACTCGATACGCTGCTTTAATGAAGGTAATACATAGCCGTCCAAACCATTAATAGCTACTACATTAGCCTTGGCCAAATTGACGAATCCATCGGGTTCTACGATATCATCCTGAATGTATAAATCTTTAATTTCAGCAATTAGTTGGATGGTGTTATTGGCTTTGATTAAATACTCCTCGCAGTAAGTGAGCGCCATCTGAATTGGGGCTCCTTTAACAAAAGGTGCATGCCAATCGTTTTTGTATTCTTCTTTAAGCTTTGTAATGTCAAACTCCGAGATATTTTTATCATATTTTGCAGAAGTATGATGTGCTTGCTCAATGATATCAAGATGGATATGATTTACAGTAAACTGCCCTGTTTCTTTAATGTTTTCGTACGTATTTCTTGGAACGTCTGAAACGGGTCTAAAAACAATTCCCAGTAATGGAGGGTTAGATCCCAAATGAGTTACAGAACTAAATACAGCAACATTAGGAGTTCCATCATTTGATTTGGTCCCAATAAGATTTGCCGATTTAAAACCGGAACAACTGTTAATCATATTTATTCTGTAAACATGGTCTAAATCATCAAAATCTTGCCGTCTTAAGTGTAACATCTAGTAATTGTTAAATTGGTTAATTTTTACAGCCGATGCTTTTAAGTCAAACATTAAGTTATACAAACCAAAAAAGGTACGATTAATGTATATAAAATGTTTTGATCCACGGTTGCCATTAAATTTCCGGAGTTCGGTATTTTTGCTATACCGTTGAGCTAGGTCTCCTATTTTATCAAAAAATTCAGGATTTGAAAAATCAAATATTGGTTCATGAAAAGGCAGTGTAAAGACACTCAGTAGTTCATGAAACATTTCTGTAAAAAACACCAATTCATCAGCAGTGTCCGTAGGAGTTAAAATTTCTAGTTCGTATAGTTTTTCTTTAAATATCTCTGGGTTGTCAATAATTTTTTTATCCGACAACTCAAAGTAAGGAATATAAAACTCATCTGGGATGGATTTCATACATCCAAAATCTAACGCAATAAGTTGTGCATCTTCATTAATTAAAAAATTCCCAGGGTGAGGATCTGCATGTACTTTTCTCAGCTTATGTATTTGAAACATATAAAAATCCCACAGTGCCTGACCTAATTGGTTTGCCTTATCTTTATCGGTATTGTATTTCGCAAATTCAGAAAGGTGTTCACCTTTCATGAAATCCATGGTAATGATACGATCAGAAGAATAGTCCTCGTAATATTCAGGAAACAATAAATTGGGTATGTGGACGCAGTCGTTTGCGATTTTTTTACTTTGAGAAATCTCAAGCTTGTAATTAGTTTCTTCTACCAATTTATCTTCTACTTCTTGAAAATATTTGTCCGAATCTTTTCCTTTAATATTAAACATTTTAATAGCAATGGGTTTCACCATCGCTAAATCAGATTTGATACTGTCCGCCACACCAGGATATTGAATTTTTACAGCCAATTGCTTTCCGTCCTTTTCAGCTTTATGAACCTGTCCTATGCTTGCTGCATTCACAGATTCTGAATCAAATTCGTCAAATAATTGATTGGGATGTTGCCCAAAATATTTTTTAAATGTTTTGATAACTAAAGGAGAGGATAATGGGGGAACAGAAAATTGTGCTAAAGAAAATTTATCAACATAGGCTTGAGGTAAAATACTTTTTTCCATGCTAAGCATTTGTGCCACTTTCAAGGCACTTCCTTTGAGTTGTTTTAATCCTGTGTAAATATCTTCAGCATTATTTTTATTAAGGTTTTCTTTGGCTTCTTCTTCTGTTTTAGTGATTTTTTCACCGTAATATTTTAGAAAATTCACACCCACCTTTGCACCCGTTGAAACGAGTTTACCAGCGCGTTGTATTTTTGAAGTTGGGATCTTGTCGATTGACTTCATATTAGTTCATACTAATTTTTTCTTTTATTAAAAACTTTCCTAAATCAACAACACTCCTAAGCGGGGAGATATTGATCAAATCAAAACTTGCATTGATTGATTTTTCAATGAAAATATCTGTTTTCTCAAATGATGTTGAGGTGTCATCTAGCCAAAACTTAAGCGTTAGCATCAGTTGAATCCAATAGGTTTCTTGAACAACACTGTCTTTTAATTGTTCTAATTGTTTATTTTTTATTTGAAGTACTTCAATGTCTAATTCATCGATATAGTCTAAAAATTTAGAACGTAATCTCTTTAGTTTTTTTAAGTTTTCAAGTTTATTGCTACTCTCATTGAGTGCATAAACCACATAACTTCTGTTGGCTGTTAAGTTTTCAAAAAAAGTAAAGTAGAAACTCAATAATTGATTTCTTGAATCGTATGTAGGGTAGTCTTTACTTGATTCTAAAGCTTCTTTGGTATTTGTAAAAAATAGACTAAATAGCTTGCTTTCTAAGGTGTCAAAATTTGCAAAAAATTTATAAAAGTCAGCTTCTTCAAAGCCATTAGATTTTGAAAAAGTGTATATGGATTTCGGAGCGTGGTTGTGCTCTAAAACATACTCCATATAAAGTTTTATGAGAGAGTTTTGTGTGGGTGTGTTTTTTTTTGACATAACAGTTATATATTATGTCGTAAAAATACATCTTGTTTAATAAATCAAATATAAAATTAAACAAATATTAACATTTCTCATCGCAGCAATTGTCACTTTTCACCAGCTTACAACTGAATACAGCAAGAAACATTCCAATAAAAGGTGCGGTTAGATACACCCACAAGTGTGTATAATTTCCTGAAACAAGGGCAGGAGCTAGGGAACGAATCGGATTCATGGACGCTTTTGTCAAGGGTCCAGCAAACATGGCTTCCAATAGGATGACGCTTCCAACGGCAATCCCAGCAATTGGGCCAATTTCTTTGCTTCCAGTGGACACATTAATGATTACCACCATCAAGAAAAAGCTTAAAAGTAATTCAATAACAAAGACTTTCATTGGTTCAATACTAGGAATTGTGGCTCCTAAATCACTCATTGGGAATAAATAGAATAATACCAAACAAGCAACAATAGCTCCTGTAAACTGTGATGCTACATATTTTGGAACTTCAAGCCAACTAAATTTTTTAGCCACAGCAAAACCTACGGTTACCGCGGGATTAAAATGCGCTCCAGAAATATCTCCAAAGGCATAAATCATGGCCATGACTATAAGCCCCCAAGTAATGGCAACTCCTGGGTGAGTAATGGTGCCTCCAGTGAAATCATTGATCACCATGGCGCCACAACCACAAAAAATCATGCTAAAGGTTCCAATGGTTTCAGCAATGTACTTTTTCATTCTTTTTTTTTCAAAGATACAATGTAATTTTTTATATACTTATTTATAAAACTCACTAAAATGTTAATAAATATTAATGTCTCTATTTCATCAAAGCCTGAATTAATATTTTCATAAATTATGCATTTATTTTTTTTCAGTTTCGCAATATTAACTAACCGCTTTTGAAAAATATAAAATACGAATAAATTAAACTTCTCTTTAAATATCCATTTCTCTAACAATACAATAGACTTTAAAACATGTACACACTTGCTTTTTAGCCATACATTACCAATACATCAAGTAAAATTGAATACAGTATGAAATACTTAATGGTATTTGTAAATCCTTAATTTCATCAGTTTTTTAACTTTATTTTGTATTATAAAATAAAATTAATAAGGTTTTTTATTTTGTATGTTTTTTGTAGTGCTTTTTTAAGAAATTTTACATTTATTAGTAACTATATTTAACATCAGTATAATAATGGATTAAACACAAATTTAATTTAACACTATTTTTTAAACAAAAACAAATTATGAAAAACACCTTTTTAAGATTAGTTCTTTTTTTATTTACAACTACAATATTTGCTCAGGCAGATAAAGTGAAAGTTGTTAACAATGAAAATGGGATGAAATTAGTTGTGAATGGAAAAGACTTCATGATCAATGGAATGAACTGGGATTATTTCCCGATTGGAACCAATTATTCTTATAGTTTGTGGAAGCAATCTGATGATGTGATTAAAGCAGCATTAGATGCCGAAATGGGCTTGCTAAAAAATATGGGAGTTAATGTCATAAGGCAATATACAGGAGTGCAACCAAAATGGATTCAGTATATATACGAGAATTATGGTATTTACACTTTATTAAATTATTCCTTTGGACGTTATGGTCTAACCATAAACGGTGCTTGGGTCCCTGTTACCGACTATAGAGATCCAGCAACACAAGAGTTGTTGTTATCTGAAGTGACTACATTAGCCGAAGATTATAAAGATACTCCAGGACTCTTAATGTTCTTGCTAGGAAACGAAAATAACTATGGATTATTTTGGGCTGGTGCTGAAACAGAAGATTTTCCAGACGAAGAAGAAAAAAGAGATTTTGTTGGTGAAGAGCGAGGAAGACCAATGTACAAACTTATGAACGATGCTTCAATTAAAATGAAAAGCATAGACTCTTCACATCCAATAGCAATTTGTAATGGTGATGTTTTATTTATAGATATCATTGCTGAAGAATGTAAGGATATTGATGTTTTTGGTACTAATATGTATCGTGGTTCATCTTTTACTGATGCATTTTCTACTGTTAAAGAAAAATTAGATATGCCGATCATGTTAACCGAATTTGGTGCTGATTCTTTTAATGCCTTAGATAATGCTGAAGATCAGAAAATGCAGGCTTATTATATGGTTTCAAATTGGAAAGATATATACGAGAATGCTGCTGGTTTAGGAAAATCAGAAAATGCAATTGGTGGATTCACATTTCAATTCAGTGATGGCTGGTGGAAATTTGGACAAACTGAAAATTTAGAGGTTCATGACAACAATGCTTCTTGGTCAAATGGGGGGTACCAACTTGATTATGCTCCTGGTGAAAATAACATGAACGAAGAATGGTTTGGAGTTTGTGCAAAAGGCCCTACCAACGCTAGAGGACTTTACACGCTATATCCGCGTGCCTCTTATTACGCCTTAAAAATTGCACATCAATTAAATCCTTATGACGAAGGTGTGACAGCTGATTTTATTAAAACTCATTTTGATAATATAGAATTAATGGATGCCGTACTTCGTGCTAGAGGAGATAAAGCAGCTTTAGGTGGTAATGAGAAAATTAAACTAAGTAATTTAAGAGCTGAATTTACATCCTTCAATACGGGAGGGACCCTTATTACAACTCCTGACAATGAAGATCCTAATTCTAATGCATATCCAAATGAACTAGGATTTGATCATATGCAATCCTATTTTATTGGAGTAGAGGGAAACCCTACTTCAAATATGCGAGCCAATGTAAATTTTAATATTCTTGGTAATGTCGCTGAAAATCCAATTGATGAAATCTTTTATGAAAATCCTGGACTTCCATTTTCTGTAAACACAGATGACGGAAACGTTAACATTACAGACCCTAACAGAGTAAGAATTTACAACGCTGAATTTGACTGGAATGCTAAAGAATTTAATCTTAGAGGTTTTTACAGAACAGGCCATTACCACTGGGCTTATGAAGGTGATTTCTTTAACTTATACAGAGAAGCAAATTACGGGCCTAACTTAGACCTATATAATGGAGAAATTTCAGGAATAGAGTTAGATGCTAAAGGTGCTTTAGAAGGTTTGAAAGCTGCTTTTGGACCCCAACTTTGGTGGGGAGCGAATCCAGCCGTTCTCTTAAAATACGGAAGAAAGCTTGGGAATTGGGGCGTATCTGCTGTGTATCACGAAGATATTGATGATGTAGGGAGCGCAGTAACCTCTATTGCAATCCCACTTCCAAAAACACGCAGAGTGTCTTTGGCAGCCGAAAGACAATTTGGAGCCTTTAAATTTGAAATAGGTGGTTTATGGGGTGGACAACCTCTAAACGGTCGTAAATTTCAAATAGCAGAAGGAACGACTGATAACTATGTTATTTATACAGACGAAATCAATGAAAAAGACAACTGGGGTGCTAAAGCCAAGCTGACTTATGAAAAAGGACCTATTAAGTGGTATGCACAAGGAGCTAGCATGGGCTTAGTTGCCAATGGAGGGTCTGATCAAACACAAACATTTACAGGTTGGAAATTAAAAGATACCGGAAGTGGAAATCAAAACAACTTTCTTTCTGGATTCACTTATACATTTGGAGATTTCCAAATTGCACCTAACTTTTTATGGCAAAAGCCAATTGTTGCGGCCATGCCAAATGATTTGAACGGTGGAACAGGACGACTTAGAAATGTTCAAGATGATCCGTTTGCAGTTAGAGCCAATAGAGAAACCACTGCAGGAGAATTCTTGTTAACTTATGACCCTACTCCAGGTACATGGATGTACGAATGGAACAATGACAGAGTTGAAGATGCAAAGTTCGCTTTCAACCTTGGTTTTGTATTCCGTCACCATCCAACAGCTCAAGATGCAGCAGTTGGATTTTTAGCAAATCGTACTTCTTTTGCGTTTCCAAATGCCGCTCCAGCACAAGATTTATGGGAAGCTCATTCCCGTATTGTGTCTAAGCTAAGTCCAGATTTTGGGTTTATTGCTAACTTATACGCTGGTAATGCACAAGCAAATGGTAGCGACGATCGTTTAATAGAAAGATTTGGTGGAGACATCAGATTGATTTATAACAAATTGAAGCTTACTCATACTTTTAAAATTAACGATTGGGGTCCTTTTGATTACCACCGAGATTTTAACTTAACGTACCCAGTACAATTAATGTTAGATTTATCGACTACCTTAGGAAAACCAGATTGGTTCATCCTTCCAAACACACAGGTAGGGGTTCGTGGAACATGGCGTTCTTTAAATGAATATTCGCCTAGGTTTTCGCCTAATTTTGTACCACCTAATACCTATCCAGCAGTCCCACCAATCAGTTCAATAGGGTTTCCTAATGGAAGTGAATGGGAAATAAGAACATACATTCATATTAACATCGGAAAATAAAACACTGTAAAAAATGAAAAATTTAAAATTTATACATTCCAAAATTACACTCCTTACAGGGCTACTCCTTGTAATTTTAATGAGTTGCGAAAGAGAGACTTCTGATCAAACAGAATTTGCAACCCTCTCTAAAACTGGTGAGATTTTCACAGATACACCAATTGGGTTAGGAAGTGATTTTTACTTTCCTTACTTGGGCTCGAAAGCCACTGCTTGGTCGGTTGACGAAAGCGAAGGGTATGAGAGTTATGCTTCCATGCGATTTGACGTTCCCAATGCAAACGACCCAGAAGGGAACTATGCAGGTGGTATACTAAGAGTCGATGGATCTGGTCGTGATCTTACAGAGTTCGATGCACTTACCTTTTGGGCAAAAGCCTCTCAAGGTGTTGTGATTGGAGAAATTGGATTTGGACAAGACTTTGGATTGAACCAATATCAAGTCAACGAAACAAATATAAGTTTGAGTACAAACTGGGTAAAATATGTTATTCCAATTCCAGATCCTTCAAAACTATTTGACGAAAGAGGAATGTTTTGGTATTCGGCTGGAACTCAAAATACCGGCGGAAATGGTTACACGTTTTGGATAGACGAATTAAAGTTTGAAAAACTAGGAACCATCGGTCAACCAAGACCCGCGATTGCAAATGGTCAAGATCTAGTACAAGATGCCTTTTCTGGAATTGATTTAGAACTCACAGGTCTCACACAAACATTCAATTTAGGATCAGGTCTAAACAAAACTCTCAACGTAGCTCCAAGTTATTTTGATTTCACTTCTTCAGATCCAAGTTTGGCATTTGTTGATCAATTTGGTGTGATAACGGTCAATAGTGGTACCGCTGTCATCACAGCTAGTTTAGGAGGTGTAGAAGCACAGGGCTCAATGACCGTAAATGCGGTAGGTAGTTTTGAAGTTGCACCCACACCTACAAGAGCTGCTAACAATGTTATTTCCTTATATAGTGATAGCTACACAAACGTTCCAGTAGACTTTTTTAATGGCTATTGGGAACCATGGCAAACAACATTGTCAAGTGATTTTGTAGTGAATGGTAATACTATGATTAATTACACCAATTTTAATTTTGTTGGAAACCAATTTTCAAATCCAACTGTTGATGCGACAGAATTTTCTAAACTTCACTTTAACATAAATATACCTGAAGTGCCTTCTAATCTTGATCTTTTAATAACTGTTAAAGATTTTGGTGCAGACCAAGCTGATGGTGGTGGAGATGATACAATTCAACAAGTATTTTTTGATGCTTCGGATTTTGAAGCAGGGGAATGGAGTACTCTAGAGTTTTCTATCTCCTTAGCCAACAGAACTAACATAGGACAAATTATTTATGAAAATGTTAATGGATCTTCATTAACAGAGTTTTTTCTAGATAATATTTATTTCTACAGAGGCAACTAGATTATTATAAATAAAAAAAATCAAAACATGAATAAAATAAATAAATATAAGATAAGGATTCAAACCCTAGTATTGAAGTCCTTTGTTTTTGCATCGATGCTCATGCTTTCAAATTGTTCTAACGATGAAACCCAAACAGTTGCGACGTTTACAAATTTAGTTATGTCTGACGAGTTTGATGTAGAAGGCGCTCCGAACTCAGAGATATGGAACTTTGATACAGGGACTGGTTTTAATGGATGGGGTAATAATGAATTACAATATTACACAGACCGCTCAGAGAATGTAACGGTACAAAATGGGTTGTTAGTAATTTCTGCAATTCAAGAAGATTACAACGGATCTTCCTATACATCAGCAAGACTCCTGACAAAAGGGAAATTTTCTCAAGCTTATGGACGTTTTGAAGCTCGTATTAAAGTCCCTGGCGGATCTGGTCTTTGGCCTGCGTTTTGGCTCTTAGGTGAAAATTATGATGTCGATGGATGGCCACAGTGTGGAGAAATTGACATTATGGAGTATCGCAGACAAGAACCTACCATGGTAAGCGGTTCTATTCACGGACCTGGATATTCTGGAGAATCAAACCCACAAGGACATCTTACTAAAAGTTATGACTTAGGAAACGACCGTTATGATGCAGGATTCCATGTTTTTGGAATTGAGTGGAGTCCCGATTACATTAATTACTACATAGATGATGTTTTATACAATCAAATTACACCATCTGATATTGTGGTAACCCCAGCGGATGCTGTTTACACTCTTAACGATGGCGTTGCTGCGACTGATGAAACAGAAGCTATTGAACCAACAAATGTGACAGGTGATTGGGTATTTAACAAACCTTTTTTCATCGTCATCAATTTAGCAGTTGGAGGTAATTTCCCAGGGAGTCCTGATAATGGAGAGTTATTTCCACAAAACATGCTTGTAGATTACGTAAGAGTATATAATTAATAGAATTAACTAATAAAAAAGACAATGAAAGATTTATTCAAAACATTAAAAAAAGTTTCACTACTGATATTGGCAATTAGCTTTATTGGCTGTGATGATGACGAAGCATTTTTACCACAACTAACAGCTGGCTTTACGCATACAATTAATGCAAATACAGGCACAGTAA